>Ga0105047_10000414_pt1 | contig 71804 bp, 60 predicted proteins | sample MAT04_FD_78384 | JGI IMG/M metagenome (GOLD analysis project Ga0105047, IMG submission 78384) | Freshwater microbial communities from Lake Fryxell liftoff mats and glacier meltwater in Antarctica - MAT-04 (megahit assembly) | ecosystem: Environmental > Aquatic > Freshwater > Ice > Liftoff... | reverse complement strand
GCATTATTTCTAATCGGCTCAATTCGTTCGCGCTCATCGTTAGTAATTTCTCCAATTTCCTGTCCTCCAAGAATAGGACATTTTAACTTGGGGGAAATAGGACATTACTACTTTGGGCTAACATATGAACTTTGTCACTATACTAATGGGGGATAATGATTGTATACTCAAACATCAGTTTTTGATTGAATATTAATAAATCAGGAGGATCAGGGGATGTTTCGATTTAATCAGCGCTTTTTCTGCCCGTGGTAGATTATTTTGGTTTTTGTAATCATCGCTTTTTTGCTTGCTGGCTGCGGGCCAGATGTTCTTCTTCCCAATGGTAGCACCCCGGCAGCCAGCGCTGCTACCTGCGAAGATGCCAAAGCACAGCTTTACACCGGCGACAATTATCCGGATTTGAAATCCATGAGAGTAAAAGAAGCCGCTGATAAGATTTTTGGCCGCGCGGCTACGCCAGAAAAACTGGCAAAAGCCAAGGTTGCTGCGCTTAACCTTTTGAGAGATGAAACTGATCGCTGGTCGGACCCGCAAATTATCCAAGTTCCAGATAAGCTCAAAATACGCGCGATCGTTACATTCATCAGCCCAGGGTTAATCAGAGCCATTGTGTTAAATGAAGCGCTCAAAATTTATAACCAATCTTCACAGCCACCAAGTCTGGATACGCTTACCAATAACGCCCTTGAGAAAATAGGCAAGAAGAACGAACTCGCCTTCATGCTGTTAATCCAAACTGAAGGCTCAAACACACCCAAGACTTTTTCGATTTTTCCCGTGGACATGACGCTGCATAACACTGCTGGTCTGCAAGCCACAAGAACTCGTAATGATGACTTTCTCAATTCGCCGCTCAATTTCTCCGAAAGTTCGAACACAGGGTTAATTTTTTATCCGAATGCGGTAAAGAGCAGCCTGTCGCAATGCACCCCGTTTCTCGATACGGATTCAGATACTTCTCTGATGCTGAGAACTGAAGCCGCAAAAATAGATGGCGAGAACACAATTATCACCTGGAAGTTTTACTTTCCCTTACTGGCGAGTATTAATAACCAATCCATAAACGTGGAGTTAAGTGACAATCCGACGAACGGCGATGAAAGCAATGCATTTCCACTTGAAGAGCCTCCATCGGTAAACTTTGACCGGAACCGAAAAAGCATCCCCTGGCGTGAGGTAGGTCGTTTTATCTGGTGGAAGCTAATCATGGATCATATTCCGGTGCAGTAAAAGGAGCTACAAATTTTGTTCTTCTTATATGGGGCAGATGCTTGCCCCTGATAACAAAACAGGCCGCGTTGAAAGCGCGGCCTGTTTTGTTATCAGGGTGTAGGTGGTGGGACTGCCGTGGGCGGTTCGGTAGGAATATCCGTAGGAGGCACGGTGGTTGGTGAAGGCAACGGTGTCATCGTTGGGAAAGGAAGCGTTGCGGTTGGTGTCTGCGTGGGAGGTTCTGCAGTTGGCGAGGGCGGAATAGCCGTGGGAGTCTCGGTTGGCGGAATGTAATCCACCTGGAAATGGATCACCTTTTGAGCATAACCTGCATCCTGGTTCTCCATGCGCAGCCTTAAGGAGTAAATTCCATTCGGGATTTTTGAAACATCCCAGTTAAAAACATTTTCTGGCTGCTGTATCTGGGCGTTGCTCTCGTACAGCGTTTGCCAATCGTTTTCCCCAGGGTCATTTCCATTGGCATATTGCAGCCGCCATATTTCAAATCCGTCAGTAGCGCTGGCAATAATACGAATATCGATCTTATCAGTAGTCAGCTTATCGCCTTCTTTAATATTCTCAATCGACAGATTGACATGCGCGGAATCCCTGGTGCAATTCTCACTGGGTGTAAAGTATAACGGTCGATCAAAACCCCATTCATCAGCCAATGCGCGCCCGGCATCATCCTTGCGCAGCCAGCGCTGGGCATCGTTTTCAACTACGTTCAGAGTCATTTTTTTCTCAACATAATCACTGCATTCAGAAGTAGCCAGCAAGCCTGTCCAGGTATCGATGGTTGCTTCCTTCCACAAATCTTCAGTGGCTGGCAGCGGCGGCTGGTCTGCGGCAAAAATTTCCTGGCGCTGTTCAGGGCACCACTGCGAAGGCTCAGTGCCTGAAACCGTACAGATCACCCGATCAACAATACCGGCAGGGCGCGGGAATGCAGAAGGCTCGCCACCGGTGAGAACCGGGATTGCCTGTGTCATAAAATTTGCCCAGATTGGTGCTGCGCCGCTCAAACCTGTGGTATTTTGCATGACTGTGTAGTCCGCATTCCCCACCCAGACCCCCACAGCCAGATCAGGGCTGTAACCCATGGTCCAGTTGTCGCGGAAGTCGTTGGTAGTGCCGGTCTTGGCCGCCACACGCGTATTAAAGCCCAGGTTAATCACCGGGCGGTTGCCAAACATCAGGCGCCTGGCATCATAATCCGAAAGAATACTTGAGATCAGGTAAGCGTGTTCGGGGCGCAAAACCTGTTCACCAACCGGTGGATTGTATTCATAAACCACGTTACCTGAATTATCAGTGATCTTGATAATGGCTACCGGTGGAATGCGCAGACCGTTGTTGGCAATCACTGCATAAGCGCCGGTCATCTCCAACAAGCTCACATCACCCCCGCCCAACGTCAGAGCCAGACCATAATCCTTGCGAGTAAGGCTGGTGATGCCTAACTTCTCCGCCATGCCTATCAAACCTTCTTTGGCCGGGGTATTCGGATCATCGTAAATACCCACGAAATTGAGCGTCTTGACCGCCGGAATATTAAAGGAATTGGAAAGCGCTGTTCGCACGGTCACGGCTCCGTGAAAATTCCCATCGTAATTTACAGGCACGTACGGGTCACGTTGATCATTTGGGTCTCCGGATGGAGGAAAACCACTGGGAATATCCCATATCAAGGTGGCGGGCGTCCAGCCCCTTTCAAAGGCTGCCAGATAAGTAAAGGGCTTAATTGAGGAGCCCGGCTGGCGCGTCTGGCTGATGGCCATGTTCACCTGGCCATCAATGGACTCATTATAAAAATCCGCCGAGCCAATCATGCTTAGAATTTCACCTGTGGAAGGCTTTATTGCCACCAGGGCAGCATCATGAGCGTTGCTATCGACCATCGTAGCTAATTGATCAGAAACAATTTGCTGCGCGCTATCCTGCAGTCCCGCATCCAGCGTGGTAGTCACAGAAAAGCCGGACCGGTAAATTGTCTGCGCATCAAACTGACTTTCCAACTGCGAGCGCACAAACTGCACCCAATGTGGGTAACGCATTTGTACATTGGGGGTGGGGAAAGCAAAGTCTTCAATCGCTTTGGAAGCATCCAACGCGGTCTGGATTTCGACACAGATCGGCTCGGCATAATTGCTGACTTTAATACAGTTCCGGGACGAGCTGAGTTCATACATCAACGAAAGCACATCGCGGTGTCGACTCAGCGTTGCATCGCGGTTGGAATGAATATCATACACCGCGGGAGACTGCGGCAGCCCGGCCAAAAATGACGCCTGTGCCAGGGTAAGGTCATCCGCCAGATGGCCGTTCTTTGGTGAGCCTTCGGGATGTAGTTCGTTTACCTGCCCATCAATACCAAGGCTGAAATAGGTTTCAGCCGCCGCTTCGATCCCATAAGCCAGGTTCCCATAATAGATTTCATTCAAATACAGTTCCAGGATTTCATCCTTGCTATACCGGCGGGTAATTTCTGCGGCCAGAATAATCTCGCGGATTTTGCGTGAATAAGAGCGCTCAGCGCGCTCTTCAGGCGAGAGCAGCAGCGCACGCGCCAGTTGCTGCGTGATGGTGGAAGCGCCTGTTCCGTTGCCGCCTGTTGTAAAATTCTCCCACAAAGCGCGCATGATAGCCAAAGGATCAAAACCCGGATGCGTATAAAAATCCTTGTCTTCGGTGGCGATGGTTGCTGCTACAAGATAGGGAGAAATCTGGTCCAGTTTGACAAAAGTGCGTCGACCTGCATTTGGATCCAGAATTTCGTAAAGCGTATTGCCATTGCGATCCAGAATACGCGTGGTTTCAAACTGCGCCGAACGCTGGCGCAAATCATCCACAGAAGGCAGTCCGCTGGCAATGGAATAATAGCCAAAAACAAGTATCACAGCTTGCAGAATGAGCAAAGCGGTCGACCCAAACAGCATTACGACCGTCCCACGCACCAGGCAGCCCCAAACGGCTGCACCGTCAACAGGCGGCTTGCCGGCTGGAACAGAATGACGCACCGTGGTGCCGTTAAACGCGGCTGGACTGACCCGCGTGGCGCTTTGATCAACCTCATCCACACGGTCTGGCAGCGGCAAGCTTGTACCCGGATAAAGCGGAGGCGGGCTGGAACGATGGGATGGCCTGCCATCTGGCTGGATGGTCTGCGACTTTGAAAGCTCCACACTGCGACGGGTGGAGTTGTTATCGGGGGGGGTATTTTGCATAATTTTTTACGACCGGGTCTTTACCAATACTGTCCATTGGCCTTTCATAGTGGTTTCGTTGGACTGGTTGTTCAGGCGCACTCCCAAGGTGACGGAACCGCCGCCGAGGCGAGGCAAAGCCTTAGTTTCGAGCACTTCCATTTCCACATGGACTGTGTCACCGATGAAAACTGGCTTCACAAATTTCCACTCGTTCACTTCGCGGAAGGCAATCACATTCGCACCCAGAATGCCAGTCTGCACTGCCAAACCAGAGGCAATTGCCAGGCCCAGCAGCCCATGCGATATACGCTGCCCAAAAGGGGTAGCTTTGGCAAATTCAGCATCCGTATGGATCTGGTTAAAATCACCTGAAAGACCAGCGAAGGTTGCAATGTCGTGTTCGGTCATTGTACGCCCTGCCGAATTCCCTTTTTGGCCTGGCTGAAAATCTTCGAAAAATAAACCAGCATTCAATGGTAACGAGGGCATACTCTTCTCCTGAGGGTGTCTTTGAAAACGGCGTAACGTTATGCCTATTATTATAAACGTGCAAGTGGCACAAATAGTTTCGTTCCAAATCCTTTTTTCGCGATTCCACGTATAATCAATTTGGGAAATAAGCCAATGCCCTGAATTTTGGCAACAATCCATGCGGAGGATAACGATGGGTGAACTGGAGTGGCTACATTTCATAGACGAACCCATTCTGGTCGAATTTGACATTCCGCCTGTCAAAGAGAAAAGCCCGCCCTGCCCCAACCGCTTTGCCTGGCGCAAACAGGCTTACATCATCAGCGAAATGTTGGCCGAATGGAGCGACTTCACACGACGCGGACGCGCGGCACACAACATGCGCCCCAGTCATGCCACAGTTGCCACCGTACGTGGTTCCCTGGGTGTTGGGCGTTTCTTCTTCCGGGTACGCACATCTGAGGGGCAAATTTTTGACCTGTACTATGACCGCGCACCCAAAGACGCCGCCCACCGCAAAGGGGAATGGTTCCTGTACCGCGAATTGAGCGCCTGGCAGATTGAATCTGTTTCGTAACGAAACCTGGAAATCTAGACAACCCAGCCAGACCACAAGCAAAGTACAATAAGACTCAGGATTTTTCTTAGTTTACAGGCAATTGCATCTTTCTTCGAACCCAACCATGTCATCCATTGACGAGATTAAAGCCCGTATTGATATTGTTGACCTGGCCTCAGAAGCCGGGGTAAAACTGCGCCGCAGTGGGCGCACGCAGACTGGATTCTGCCCATTTCACTCTAATACGCGTACCCCGGCCTTCGTTATCTGGCCCGAGAGCGGAACATGGAAGTGCTTTGGCGAATGCAACGATGGCGGCGACATCTTTAAGTTCGTGATGAAGAAAGAAAATATTGACTTCAAAGAAGCCTTGCGCCGCCTGGCTGATCGTGCCGGGGTGCAATTGGAAGAGCTTCATCCCGAAAAACCTGAACAAAAAGAAGAAAACCAGCGGCTGCGTAACCTGTTGGAAGATGCAGTCACATTTTACAGGCACCAACTGCTCAACACTGCGGGAGGCAAACCTGCCCTGGATTATCTGCTTGAAAAACGTAAATTAACCCTGCAAACGATCGAAAACTTCGCCCTGGGTTATGCGCCGCACGCCTGGGATGCGACCCTGAATTACTTCAAAAGCAAGAACTACAGCGAGCAGGATATTTTGGATGTAGGCTTGCTGGCCACACGTGAATCAGGGGGATATTACGATAAATTCCGCAACCGCATCATGATCCCAATCCGTGACGAAAACGGGAAAATGACTGGCTTCGGCGGGCGCATTCTCGACCCTAACGATATTCCCAAGTTTATGAATTCGCCGCAAACGGTACTGTTCGACAAAGGCCGGCTGCTCTACGGTCTCGATCGTGCTCGAAAGCCGATCCGCGCGGCAGACCAGGCCGTGATCGTGGAAGGCTACCTGGATGTGATCGCGGTACATCAGGCTGGTTTTGAAAACGTGGTCTCGCCGATGGGCACGGCACTGACCGAAGACCAAATCCGGCTACTTAAAAAGTTCACCCGCAAGATTGTGCTGGCGCTCGACCCGGATGCCGCCGGTCAAAAAGCCGTTTTGCGCGGACTGGATGCCGCCCGGGCATCCATGGATAGGGAGGAAGAACTGGGCTTTGATGCACGCGGTTTGCTGCGCCATGAAGCACGCCTGCAGGCTGACTTGCGCGTTGCCAGTATGCCCGATGAACTCGATCCGGATGAAATCGTAGCGCGCGACCCACAAGAATGGGCCAAGCTGATTGAAGATTCCAGGCCTATCGTGTCACATGTACTTGAAACCCTTTCCATCAACCGGGATTTAAGTGACCCAAAAGTCAAGAGCGAAATCGTAACTCAAGTCTTGCCACTCATTGAAGACTTGCCCAACCCGGTGGAACGTGATTCCTACCGGCAGATGCTTGCCAGACGCCTGAGACTTGATGAACGTACATTAAACAGCACAAAGGCCCCGGTGACACCTACCCGCCGAGCAAAACCCAGGATGGAGCCATCAGCCAACGAGCAAAAAACGGCTCAGATCACAGCACCTGCGGGGCGGCAGCGTGTGGTGGAATTATCGTGCCTGGCGCTTCTTTTGCGCCGCCCGGACCTGCTGCCGCACCTCGATCGCCGCTTGCAAGAATCGGGTCTGAGCGCGCTATCCAATCAGGATTTCGAGTATACTGATTATCAGTTGATGCTGCGCCTCATCCAACAATCGTTGGAACAGGATGAATCTGAGCAGGCACATTTTGTGGTATCCCACCTGGATGAAAGCCTGCGCGAGACCTATACAAGTCTGATGTCTCAGCGCGCATCGACAGGGGCGGATGATCGTCTGCTGGACGAACTAACCCGGCAAATTCTGCAAGTGCGGCACCAATCTTTGAGCGACGGTGTTAATCAATTACGGTTCCTGCAAGAAGATGCGCAGCAATCTGGCGAAGCGCGTACAGACAATTACCAGCAATTGATGTTACAGTACGGTCGTATGCTAAATCGTCTGGATGAAGCGCGCCGTAAACTGATTGAATACAGGCGGAAATAACCTATGCCCCGTAAAAAACGTGAGATTAAAACTCCAAAAGACCTGCTGCCTGATGCTGCTGACCTCGAAAACGATGAAATGGCAACCGAGGTGGACGACGTGGACATTGCCCCAGACGAAGCATTGGAGTTGGAAGCTGAAGAACCGTTGGACTTCTCTCACCCGGCGCTGTCAGAAGAATTGTCCGAAGACCCGGTGCGGCTCTACCTGCGTGAAATTGGCCAGGTCAAATTGCTGGATGCCGATAGTGAATTTCGCCTTTCAACCATTATCGAAGCTTATCGCATGCTTCAAACCCTGCAGCGCCGCGCAGATGTAAAAGGTATCAGCCATCTAACGGTTGTGTATCGAGGCGTCATCGATGAATTAGTTATTTCCTGGCGGCGGCTGGAAGAGGATGCGCAACGTTTGGGCACACACATCCCCGACATGGCACTGGTGCTGACATCAGCCCAGGTCTTGCGCCAGGGGTGGAGTATTGATACGCCGTCTTATTTGCGCGCATTTCTGGATAACGGCCAGTGGGGACGCGATACTCTGTGGAATGGTTTGGCCGCCAACGCATTCAACATGTTTGTCAGCCTATATATGCTGCCCCCCCACCTTGCGCAGTGGCTGACAAAATTCTGTCATCAGCACAACTCGCAATGCCCGGCAGCGCGCACAATGTACCACAACCTGCCACCTGAGGATGACCTAGATTATGACACTAAGATCCTGGTGGTGCGCGCAGAAGATGCGAACCAGGCCTTGATCCGCGCCAACTTAAGGCTGGTTGTGAGTGTCGCCAAGCGCTACCTGGGACGCGGAATTTCGTTTCTGGATTTGATTCAGGAAGGAAATTTAGGTTTGCTGCGGGCCGTTAATAAATTTGATCCTCGCCGCGGCTTCAAATTCAGCACTTACGCCACCTGGTGGATCCGCCAATCGATCAATCGCTCCATCGCCGAGCAGGCGCGCACAATCCGCATCCCCGTGCATCTGTTCGAGTCGATCACACGCATTTTACGCATTCAGCGCCAGCTTGTACAGCAATATGGACGCGAACCCAACACCAATGAACTGGCTCTGGAAGTGGGTTACCTTGCCACAGAAGATGTGCAGGCCATCCTGCGCGCCAAAGCTGAAGGCACCCCACCTGATGCGGAAATACAACACCGGTGGGAGACCGCCACCGCCAAAGTCAACCGCATCCTGCGGTCAGCGGAAGAACCTGTTTCGCTTGAAGGTCCCGTTGGTGATGAAGATTCTTCCCAGCTTGGAGATTTTATCCAGGATGAAGAAGCGATGGAACCAATGGATGCTGCCGCGCGCGAAATGCTAAAGGAACAGGTGCAGAGCGCGCTGGCTGCACTTTCAGAACGTGAGCGCCAGGTTTTGGAACTGCGCTTCGGGCTGATAGACGGCAAAGACCATACCCTGGAAGAAGTAAGCCGTTACTTCAACGTCACCCGCGAACGCATCCGTCAGATCGAAGCTAAGGCGCTACGCAAATTGCGCCACCCGACTCGCAGCCGGCACCTCAGAGATTATCTGGGAGATTAAATTGAACGGGGCTGTCCCTAATTTCTTTCGGGACAGCCCCGTTTTTTACAACTTAACCAGTATGGGTGCTGCAAGCAAATTCGCCTGCATGCTCCACGGTCCGGTCCAGGTAATTTGCACCGGTAAAATGCGCCCCTTGAGATTCTCATCCGTTTCCACAAAGACCAGCTTGTTGGTGGAGGTCCTGCCGCGCCAGCGGTTCTTCACTTTTTCTTCAAACAATACTTGCACAGTCTGCCCCAAATAGCGCGCGTTGATCTCAGCAACCACCTTCTCCTGCAAGTCTTCAAGCAGGCGAAAACGGCGCATTTTCTCATCGTCACTCACATCATCCTGCATGCGGCGTGTGGCAACCGTCCCTTCGCGCAGAGAGTAGCGTGCCAGGTGCGCCACGTCCAGCTTCAAGTCTTCCAGCACCCGGTAAGTCTGCATGAACTGCTCATCCGTTTCGCCGGGAAAACCCACAATAATATCAGTGGCAATCGAACAACCCGGAATTTCCGCCCGAATGTGTGTCACGATATCACGGTAATCTTGCTGAGTATAGCCGCGGTGCATGTTCTGGAGCACGCCATCATCTCCCGCCTGGATCGGCAGCTCGATGTGCGGCATGACCTTTGGATGGCTGGCAATCGCTTCTATAAGATCGGTGGCAAAATAATTGGGGTGGGAAGTTAAAAAGCGCACGCGCTCGATCCCTTCCACCTCGCTCACCAGATGCAACAGCTGCGCCAGGTTGGGTCCATCGGGGATATCTTTGCCATAGCGGTCCACAATCTGTCCAAGCAACGTTACTTCCACCACGCCTTGCGCTGCCAGGGAACGCACTTCGCCGATAATATCCCCGACCGGACGTGAACGTTCCACGCCACGTTTGTAGGGGATGATGCAAAAAGTGCAGGCGTGCGAACAGCCGTAGACAATCGGCACATGCGCCGAAACCAGGTTGCCGCGCTCTGCCACCGGCAGGATTAACTCTTCATCCATGGCCAAAAAACGGCGTGTGGTTTCAGCATCTTCCATCGAACGGATCTCGCCCTGTGTCAGAAAAGAAACCAGCGGCCCAGGATCAGACGGCGGGGAAAAAACATCAACATACGGGAACCTGGCCTTAAGCTTGTCGTAGCCACGCACACCCACAAGGCAACCCATTAAGTTGATGATAAGGGTGGGATTTTTCTGCTTGAGCGGTTTGAGCGAACTCAACCGCCCATAGGCTTTATCCTCGGCCGACTGCCGCACAACGCAGGTATTCATTACGATAACATCCGCGGCTTCGATCTGTTCGGTCTGGTTGTACCCCAGGTGTTCGAGAGCAGACCCAACGCGCTGCGAATCTGCCACGTTCATCTGACAACCTTCAGTCCAAATGTGATATTTCATAAACAGCATCCTTACGAATAAAAAGAGAGATAGTGGCGAATTATACCAAAGCGTACCAAAGGTCAGCGCTCAACTATGGGGCGGATTTTAATTTAGGGTATCGATTCCTTGACCAGCACGCAGAGTTGAAGTAGAATACTCCCTCGCTAATGCCTTCGTAGCTCAGTGGATTAGAGCGCTTGCTTGCGGAGCAATAGGTCGGGGGTTCGAGTCCCTCCGGAGGCACAGCAACCAAAAGAATGGGTTTTCCCATTCTTTTTGATTTTTAAGCATGTCAGCAATTCACAGAATAACAATCCCAACCATCGAAAAACGTAGGATAATACCCGGCATGTCGAAACCAAATATCTTACTTACCAATGACGATGGCATTCGTTCGCCAGGTTTGTGGGCCGCAGCCGAAGTGCTTTCACAAATCGGGTTTGTCACTGTGGCCGCTCCGCGCGAACAGTTCTCTGGGGCAGGACGCAGCCTGCCGTATTCATCCGATGGATTAATCCAGGAAGAAACCACCATTATTCACGGCAAGAGCTGGAAAGTCTATGCGGTGGGAGGTTCACCTGCCCAGGCCGTTCAGCATGCTCTACTTGAAATTCTGCCCTACCGGCCAGACCTGGTTGTATCTGGCATCAACTACGGCGAAAATGTCGCCACCAGTATCACCACATCTGGAACGGTGGGCGCAGCGATGGAAGCTGCTTCCCTGGGCATCCCGGCTCTAGCGATGTCACTTGCCACTGACAAGATGCATCATTTTACCCACTCGACTGAGATTGACTTTTCGACCTCGGCATATTTTGCGGCTTTCTTCGGACGCATGCTGCTCGCGCGCAAACTACCGCCTGGTGTGGACTTAATCAAAGTGGATGTGCCCGCAGATGCCAGCCTGGATACTCCCTGGGAATGGACCCGGCTTTCACGGCAGCGCTACTACACGCCCACCAAACCTGCGCGCGCTTCATGGGATATCCCGGAAACACCCGGCTATCACATTGACCTGGATTTTAACGTGGAGCCGCAGGATAGCGACGTTTATACGCTCATTCGCAAGGGCCACGTTTCGGTTACTCCTCTTACTCTCGATATGACCGCCCGCGTTGACCAAAATATCCTCGACCAGTTTGCCGGGTTGGACAACCCACTTTCCACACAATAACGACGATATATTCAACCCCTGCGAATAATCACGATTTGATCAAAAGAGGCAGAATGGCAGAAATTGAACTGCGAGAAGTCCCGCTATTTAGCGAAATGGATGAACAGGAAGTGGCCGAAATTCGAGCCATTATGGATGAAATGAAGTTTAAGCCCGGGCACACCATCGTCCGTGAAGGCGATCTGGGCGATCTCTTCTACATCATCACCGAAGGCGAAGTGCAAGTAACCATCCGCGATGCGGATGCCAACGATATCGTTTTACACCACCTGGGCCCTGGCGGGTTTTTTGGCGAACTTTCCATGCTAACCAATGAACCGCGCTCAGCAAAGGTACACGCGGTGGATAATGTTACTGTGTTGGCACTTGAACGGGATGAGTTTTTTGGGTTTCTGCAAAAACGCCCTTCAGCCGCGATTGATGTACTGGTAGAACTGGGCGGCCGGCTGCACGATATGGATGCCATCTTGCGCCGCACTGTCAGCCGGAACGCCAATGTTGTTGACATGGAACGGCTGACAATCGGACAGCGGATCGCTGACCTGGTAGCCTCTACAATGGGCAGCTGGCGTTTTATCATTTTTCAAAGCAGTTTGCTCGCCATCTGGATCACGCTAAACCTGACCGCGTGGGTGAATCACTGGGATCCCTACCCGTTCATTCTGCTCAATCTTACGCTGTCCTTCCAGGCTGCTTACGCTGCGCCATTCATTATGATGAGTCAAAACCGCCAGTCTGCCAAAGACCGCATCGCCGCCGAAATTGATCACCAGGTAAATGCCAAAGCTGAACTCGAAGTAGGTCTGCTGCTTAAACGTATCGACGATTTGGAGCAACTGGTGGAGGAGAATCAGCGTGAGATCAAGAAAATAATCTCAAAATAAACCCTGATTACGGGCATCCTGTTCTGAAACTACAAAGGCGCACCTGAGATCTGGTTCGCCTTTGTAGTTTGATGGCGATGTGCTTTAGCACGAGCAGGGATTAATCTACAACCTTAAACCCCTGGGATTCCAGATATTTGCGTTCCTTGGCCTTGTGAACTTCGGCAAGGCTGGTTTTAATATCCTGCCATTCTTTGCCGTCCAGCGGGTACCAGTGCAGAGCCACAAAGGAGATTAACAGCAGGATGCCTGGCAGCAACAACCAGCCGTACAGAATACCCGTTTCAGCGCTGGCAGATTGCAGTCCCTTGCCTAATGAGGCATCGTAACCAAAAGCAGTCATGATGGTCAACAGCACCCATTGGGCAAAGCTGATGGCGGGCTTTGTAATGAAGCTGTTGACACCGGCGTACATCCCTTCGCGGCGCAGGCCGGTGCGGTGCTCATCCATATCCACGACATCGCCGTTCATCATGGGGATCAGGTACATACCACCAGCGAAACCCAGGCCAAACAGGAAAAATCCGATGGTGGCGGCGACCAGTGTATGTCCAAAGAGCAAAACAATGAAACAGCCGAGCGCAAAAAACAGGCTAAACAAGCGCGTGCTGAGCTTGACACCCCACGGTTCGCGACGGTTGATCCACAGGAACACTCCAATAATGATACCGCCTGCGAGCGCAATGTACAGCGGTGTGGCAGAAACATCAATCTCATCAAAGTAATACCACAGCCCTTGCATGAGCGAAGTTTGCACAAACATGATGGTGAAACTCATCACTTCAAAGATCACAAAGGAGCGGTTGGTAAAACAAGACTTAAACGCTTTTACAAATTCAAACTGCTCATCTTCCTGGGTATAGTGATTCTCTTTGTAGAAAAAAGTGCTGGCAAAAATGATCACGCCCACGCCTAGCGCAAACAGAATCATAAACCAGCGGAAGTAGCTAATGCCCGCCAGATCGCCCACTTCGGGCTTGATGGTGCGTTCAATCCCAAGCGGCACAACGATGGTGAAGACCATGAAAATGATCTTCCAGACAAAGATACTCGAGCGCGCCTTGTTGGAAATCGCAACCTCGTAGGGCATGATGTACAGGCTGGTTGCAATTGCGGTGTAGAGAGTGTCAAAGAAGAAGAGCGCAAGCAGCATTTGCAGGAATAAACCAATCTGACTGTTTACACCGGGCACATCCAACCAGAAAAGCGCGAAGGAGACCACAAAAAACGGCGCGCCAAAACGGATGTATGGAATACGGCGCCCCAGGTTGCTTTTGGTGCGGTCGCTAATGTAACCAAAGAGAGGATCATTAACCGCGTTCCAGAGGCCAAAAAGCAGCCAGACAATGCCGGTGTAATAAGTGGATAAGCCGCGGATATTGACGAAATAATAGGTCAGCGCACCAGCAGCCACCAAAGCCTGTAAAATGGCAACCGATGCATCTGCCAGCGAAATCCAGATTCGGCTGGCAAGCGGGACACGTTCTTCTTGCAGGGCAGAAGTTTGCTGCATGAGTATTCTCCTATCGGTTAAAAAAAATATGATGTAGAAAATGTAATCATGAGTGAATGAGTTTCTTCTCAGGCCGAAAAATATTCCTCTTCAATCCCTTGCCAGGTTTCCTTGTGCAGCTGCATGTGGCCGGCAAGCAGCGGATGCACCCGGCTGATCTCCTGGGCCATGCGCTGCGCCACAAGCCTTATAGAGAAATGGGCATTGGCGGCAGCGCGCAGCTGACAAAAAGCATAGGCCTCACGCAGGTTAAAAGTAGCGAGAACGCGGCGATTGTAGCCATTGGGCACAACATACTGGGCAACGTCCGGGTTCCAGGCGGCCAGTTTGTGCCAGAGTTCAGCGGCCGCAGCCAGCGCGCGGCGGTATTCGGTTTCAAAGCCGGCGAGCGCAAAACGCTGCGGCGTGGCATAGCCCAGGGCACAGGTGAGGCGCTGAGGAGTCTGGGTCATCATACGGTGGCGCTTGAATTCGGCATATGCGCCCTGATCCATCAGAAGATCAAAAGTGTAGGTGGTGTGTTCCAGTTCGCGCAGGGGAACATCATGGCGGCCCAAGCGGCTAAGCAAGGCAGCCGCCAGGGTGTGTGCTTCTGAACTGGATTGAACCGCATTAAATGCTTGAAGATAGCTTAACCCACCAAAACGGTATAAGGCCGCAGCCAGGATGCGCGACTCGCCGTCCAGGTCATAATGCGCAAGGGTACACCAATCTCCAACCCGGGGTTGATTTTGTTTTGCATCGGCAATCGCGCTCAGTTCTGTACTGGTTTCGATCAAATACGGCATTGGCTCGGCGTATTTCACCAGGGTAGGGATTTCTCCCTTTGCCGCACTTTTGACCGTTTCGCCAATTTCGCGCACCTCGGCCAGCGGGCTGGAGCGCCATTTGCGAATGGCATTTTCCAGCACACGCCCGTTGGCCGTGACGCCCACGTTGGCAAGCGAGGCTGCAGGCAGTAAAAACCGACAGACATCCACATACTGCGAGCGGATGCGCCGGTCCCAGGCTTCTGCGCTTTCATTTTCACGCTGAGGAGATGCATTTTGCACCACCCGGCGCACCGGCTCGAGCGAGGCGGCATAGGTTTCGAACAACATGCGACAGGTGGCGATATATTCATCGCGCAGCGGGTGATCATCCAGTTCGGTTGGAATAAAGAAATTATCCGGATCCCATTTTTGGTAGCGTGTGGATTTTTCGGTATAGGATGCCAACCGGTTCGACTCAATGGCTTCCATTGCCAGGCGCGATGCGTTTTCGATGGCCAGATGCAAAACGGCATGTTCTGCAACCGAAGCATGACCATAGCCTACCACCCAGCGCTCATGGAACTCGGCGGACTTCTCGTCATTCAACTGGTTCGCAATCTCAATAAAAGATTCGGGCGCGCGGGAAGTTTTGGCAAATGCCACGGCAATTGTTTCCGGGCTGAACTGTTTGGGCGATAGCAGATAAATCTCACGTTTGGGGACTGACAAGAAAACCTCCCGGAAGCAAATTAATTTATACCCAACGCGACGACAAATTGCGTTCTTTTTCGAGTGGAAAACCGCAATTTGTGCCCGTGGGTATTATATATGGACAGAATCTTATTTACTCGCCGAACACTTCTTCCAGCCAGCCCAGGATGCCCTGTTTTTGGTTTTCACCATAGACCTTGCCAGTCTGACCATTAATCGCAACTCGAAAATCACGACCCTGAAATCGATAGGCGGTGTGCCAGAGCGGAACCAGCACCAATTTGAATGAAAGAATAGACAAATTGGAGGTACTGTAGCTCAGATCATTGATATGACCTATTTCGGAATTGATCTGGTAGCGGCTGCGTTCTACGGCGAATTTGCGCGCATCCAGTGATGCATCTGACATGGTGCGCTCATACACTTCGGCTGGCCAGCCCGCCAGATAGCGCGGATCGTACGCCGGAGCGTTGGATGTATCATAATCCGGAAGGATTTTGGTCAGCAAATCAGCCAGTTTGGTGGTTGCGGGGATGATGATATCGTTAAAGTTGACGTTTTTTTCACCTGAAACAGGCACCTGGCGCTTATCGCGGTAAACCGTACCGTTCCAGGGGATATTCCCAAAAATATCAAAAGTCCAAAGCGGCAAATACAAGCCGCGCGGAGACTGCACCCGGCCTTCAGGTTTGATCTTTCGCTTTTCCACCCATTGAACCAATAGTTTGACCGCCTGGCGCTGATCAAAAGTCACCGGCACGATCGAATCCGGCACAACCAATTCCCTGGTACCCACAACTACATGCGGCGAACCGCAATATGCGCAAACCGCTGAAATTTCCTGCGGCGGCAAAATGAACTGGGCACCACAACCCTGGCAGTTGAAAGTCTTGACTGCCATCGGCGCGCGGTGGCCTTTGCCAGTAGCCATCGCCAGAATAAAATCCTGTTCGAACTGCGGGGCGGCACTGCCCAGAACCTGGTTTCTTGTGCAATGTTCGCACACGAGGGTGCGGCCATCGCCATCAAATACCATGCGCGCGCCACATTTTGGGCAGGCAAAACGATCAGCTTTGGATGGCTGCGCTTCCAAGCTCTGAAACGGGAGTGCATCCGGATCAACAATTTCAGCAGGCTTGAGCTTGCCGTCCAGAATGGCGAGCGCCTTGCGCGCTTCGGGATGCAGCGGATCATTGGCAAGGGCATTTTCCAGGTACTTGCGCTGCTCCTGGCGGTCATCAACAACCTGGCTCATCCAATAATTGGCCCAGGTGCGCGTTTCAAAATCGTCAGCCAACTCGAGGGCACGTTCCAGATAGCGGCGCGCCAAACTGAAATCTTTGGCTTTGATATTTATAATAGCTTCCCGAAGCAAGTAATTATCATGGTCAGAAGGCATAAGAACTCCAGGTCAGCGAGGTTTGGGTCTGACAATTGCATCTGTCATGCGTGCAACGCGCGCCATCATTTCCACATCATGAACACGGACGATATCCGCGCCGCGCACAATACCCACCGCCACGGCAGCCGCGGTTCCTTCGATGCGCTGTTCCGGGGGTAAATTAAGTGTGTAGCCAATAAAAGATTTTCGAGAAGGGCCGAGCAAGATGGGGAAACCCAGCGCGCGAATTTCTCCGAGGCGGTTAAGCAGTTCCAGGTTTTGTTCGACTGTCTTACCAAAACCAATGCCAGGGTCAAGGATGATTTTATCAGCGCCAATGCCAGCTGCGCGTGCAAGGGCAACCGATTCGAGCAACTCGGTCTGCACGTCTTCGAGCAGATCGTTGTACTGCATGCCTACGTAACGCCCGCCCAGGGTTTCCTGCACCTGCGCATTGGATGGTTTGCTACGGTTATGCATCAAGATTACGGGTGCTGCAGATTTGGCAGCCACTGAGGCGAGCAAGGGATCAGCACGCAGCCCCCAGACATCATTAACGATGTGCGCGCCAGCCTTGAGCGACTCGGCGGCCACCTCAGATTTATAGGTATCGATGGAAATAAGCGCATCGGGGAATTTTTCAGACAGGGCGCGTATGACTGGCAGAACCCGGGCCAACTCTTCATCAGCAGTGACTGTTTGCGAACCCGGTCGGGTGGATTCTCCGCCGATATCCAGAATATCCGCGCCAGCCTCCAGAAAACGCTGGGCCTGGGCCAGGGCACGTGCCAGACTGCCAAATTGCAACGCATTTCCATGCGATTCGTCAGGCAGCAGGCCATCGCCGGAAAAGCTATCCGGCGTAATATTCAGGATGCCCATCACAACCGTGCGGGCACCCCATTCAAACGTTTTTTGACCAATGCTCAGCGCGGTCATTTTTACACAATTTGATCCATTGATTTCAACAACCAGTTTTCGGCATCAACCAGGCTGGTGAAAATACGGATGGCCGCGCCGCTGCCGACCGCGCCGGCGGCAACATCCATGATTGACTGGCGAGCGCTTTCTGAAGCAACCAGCACGGCCACACGCAGGTTGCGCGTGGATGGGTCGCTATTGACTTCCACTGCCATTTTGATGGCTTTTTCGGGAATTTCGCTAACCTCGCGCAGGTCATACAGGTTACGGGTCAGGCGGTCTGACCCCATCAGGTGTTCAAACGCAAACTCGCGCCAATCGGCGACAGTTTTTTCGGAGAAATCAGTAAATATGAGATTCATGCCACCATCTGCACGGCGGGCGACAGTATACCCAATTCCCGGGTTTTGATTCCAGTTAAGCGGTTTCAACTCAGCCATAGTAGTCTCCAGTTGGTATGCTGTAAGTATAGCAAAATAAGAGGGTGTATTTCAACCTTCAAACCTGTTGACACCCTGTCTATCCACAGATTCGCAGAGCTGTGCAATTGTCTTGCGCAAAACAGGGTGGATCAAGCCAGGCGATAGATCTGCCAGCGGCACAAGCACAAAGGCGCGCTCATGCAAGCGCTGATGCGGAATAACCAGCCCGGCTGTATTCAGCGTGAGGTTATCGTAAAAGAGAATATCCAGGTCTATCAGGCGCGGGCCGTTGCGAAAGGAGGGGGTGCGCCCCAGACTGGCTTCGAGACCCTTTAGATAGCCGAGCAAAGCCTGCGGAACAAAGTCAGTCTCGGCGCGAAGAGCCATATTCAAAAAAGCGGGCTGATCTACAAAGCCCCATGGCTCCGTTTCATAAATTCCAGATTCTGCCAATACCCGCACATACGGCGCCAGCGCATCAACCGCCGCGCGCAAATTTGCCAGGCGATCGCCAATATTGGTTCCGAGAGCGATATAAACGATATGTTCCATGGGTGATCAGTATTTCAGGTGTGCGGGCGTGAAAGCACCCGGCAGCAGCCCAGCGACAGTGGTCTGTTCGAGCAGTTCTCCGGATGCGTTGCCAATCAAGACAATCGTATCCAGCCCAAATTCTGCCATCACTTGACGGCAGCCTCCGCAAGGCGAGCCGCCGTTGGGAGTGACCACCGCAATGACATCAAACTCCAAGTCGCCTTCCGAAACCGCTTTATAGATGGCTATGCGCTCAGCGCACATGGTCGTGGGATAGGCGGCATTTTCCACATTTACGCCTGTATAGATGCGGCCGCTTTTGGTGCGCAGTGCAGCCCCAACCTGATAGTTGGAATAGGGTGCGTAGGCCTTAACACGGGCCTGGTTTGCGAGATCGATCAGATATTTTGCTTCTTGGGCGGTTATGATGGCCATGCGGCAAATCCCTTTCAGATCAAAAGCTCATCAATATCAAGAGTTCTGTGACGATGCAGTTAATGCGCGCGCGGTTTGCGGGTCAATTTTTTAATGGCGCGCGCCGGCGCACCCACCACGAGCGTATCGGCAGGCACGTTTTTGGTCACAACCGAACCTGCGCCAGTGCGCGCGCCGTCTCCCAGGGTGACCGGGGCGACAAGCATGGTATCGGAGCCGATAAAAACATCTTCGCCAATAATGGTCGGGTGCTTTTTCTCGCCGTCATAATTACAGGTGATGGTACCCGCCCCAATATTGGTTTCAGCTCCGATGGTGGCATTGCCTATATATGAAAAATGCCCCATTTTAACGCCTGGACCCAGGGTTGAGTCTTTGACTTCGCCAAAGTTGCCCATGTGGACTCCGTTGGAAAGATAAGCGCCTTTGCGCAACCTCGCAAACGGGCCAATATCCACATGCTCTTCCAATACCGCGCCTTCGGTTACCGACATGAAGACCTGGCTGCCGTTACCTACGTGCGTATCGCGTATGTGACTATTGGGGCCGATCTGGCAGTTCTGCCCGATGGTTGTACTGCCGAAAAGGTAAGTGTTGGGCCACAATACGGTATCCTGCCCAATACTGACGCCCACTTCTATATACGTTGAAGCCGGGTCTATAAAGCTAACTCCCGCCAACATATGCGCTTCGTTTATGCGCCTGCGCATGGCAGCCTCAGCCTCTGCGAGGTGTACCCGTGTATTAACACCGATGGTTTCAGTAAAGTCATCCATGACCAAGGCCTGTACAGTCAAGTTATCCTGTACTGCCAGCCCGACTGTGTCGGTCAGATAATACTCCCCCTTAGGGGAGAGCTGTACGCGATGCAAAGCATCCCATAACCAGCTGGCATCAAAACAGTAAGCGCCTACATTCAGTTCCTTGATCTGCAACTGCTGGGCAGTCGCCTGGTGTTCTTCCACAATCGCTGCGACGCTGCCGTCTGGCTTGCGCACAATGCGCCCAAAACCGCGCGGGTTGTGGTGAACAACCGTCAAGAGGCTGAGCGGGCCAGGATTGGATTTTTGCGCATCCACCAACATTTGCAGGGTAGCGGGGCGCAGCAGGGGCATATCGCCGTAGGCCACGAGCACCAGGTTGGTTTTCTCTTTCAGAAGGGCTTCGGCCTGCAGCACAGCATGCCCAGTGCCTAACTGCTGTTCCTGTATCACACAACTGGCAGACTCGCCAACAGCTTTTCGCACAGCATCCGCGCCGTGACCGATGATGACCACTGGCGTTTCAGTGCTGACTGCACGCACGGAATTGAGCGCGTGGAGGAGCATGGGCTGACCACATAGCGGGTGCAACATTTTGGGCAGGCTGGACTTCATGCGGGTACCCTGCCCAGCTGCGAGCAGAACTGCGGTAATTTTCATTTGGATCTCCGGTCCCTAGCCAGGGAACAAAAAAGCCTTGCACCGTTTTGGGGCGCAAAGCCTGTACTATGGTGCACCCTTCACAGGGTTCTTTTATAGGCTGGGGCGCCAGGACTCGAACCTAGATACTCAGCTCCAAAGGCTGATGTGCTGCCGTTGCACCACACCCCAATATTAGCGCGTGAGATTTTATCACATAATTGACTTGATGCTGAGATTTTCATCTTTTTAACAGCAATTCTCAATGGGGATATTTACATGATTGCGGCGGCACTTGCGCCCTATCCCCCTGCCCCCTTTCCCGTTGGCAAGAATAATTTTTCGTTGTGCGGGTTGTGCGGGAAAGGGGAAAATCTATTTTTGAGAGACTGGGGAGCTTGGCTCCCCAGTCTCTCAAGCTCTCAGCCCCTCCTGCTTGCGCTATTCGACATCATTTTGAGGCTAGAAAATGAGGAATGATGGGTAAAATGGTATTTCGCTTCCATAAGCTAAGCGGATGTGGCAATTTCTATATCGCTAAAACCATAATGAGAATTGCTGTCTTTTTAAATTGATGCCGGTCACAAAGTCAGACCATACGTCCCTGGCACAGCCTGACACTTGCCACGGATGCAAGTGCTGTGGGCGCAGGGGAGCCATCTTCAGCAGGTGCATCTGGATGATATCCCAATGGTCAGCAATTCCCATTTAATGGGTGATTGCTTCCGGGCAAAAGCAGCCCATCGCAAAGACATGCGGGTTGGGTGCCGGGTAGTGAAGGAAGGAGGTGGAGGCGGATGGTCACTGCGAGGCACAAAAACGCACAATTATGCACAAAAACGCACAAAAACGCACAATTTAAACATAAAATTTTTTTTCGCCAGCGTATTTTTTGGACGGGCGCGGCTGGCAGCCAGGAGTCGATTATGCAATTTGAAAGTTGGCTGGCGCTACCAGAACATAAGTTCTCCTTTGTGAAATTATACTACAACGAGGCGGCGGTGAGGGCGAGGTAATGGGCACATTCGGGGTATAATCTGGGCGGTATGGCTGATAAACGCCCTGAAGACCTTTCGGTGGAAGAACTGCGCCGTCTCTTGTTGGATAAGCGCCGGGTGGACCGCCGCGATCGTTTGGAGCGGTTTCGCAGCACAGGCCGGGTGATCGCGCTGGCGCCTGATCCGGAGGCAGCCCTGGATGATATACTTATCAGCGGGACTTTTACGACTCCTACGGAAGACAAGCCGGAATCCGGGCCTTCAGCGCTGGGACGCAAGCCCAGCCGCTGGACGGATAATGTGCTGCTGGGTGTGGAAATCCTGGCGGTCATCGTTCTGGTGGGCGTGATCATTAATGGTCTGTCCATTCTGCGCACTCTGAACCAGGAAGCCGCACAGGCCATCCAGATGCCTACTGTGGCCCCGACAGCGCTCATCACGGCAGTTGTACTGCCGTCCGGGCATACACCGCCTGGCATCAACCAGGAGTCGCAACCTAACGACTCTGAAATTCCGGAACACCTGCGTGCGCTTGTGCCGGCCCAGGAGAACATACCTGTGCCGACGCCCAGTTCGCTGCAGGCAGTCAGCATACAGATTCCGGCGCTGAAGGTTGATTCGCGTATCGTGCAGGGTGATAATTGGGAGCAGCTAAAGAAGGGCGTGGCCCAACATATCGGCACTCCCAACCCGGGAGAAAACGGAAACGTGGTGCTCTCGGGACATAACGATATTTACGGCGAGATCTTCCGCGAACTGGACAAGCTCAAACCGGGCGATACCATCACGCTGTATACCAGTTCACGACAATATACTTATGTTGTGACCGGCACCCAGATCGTGGAGCCTACACGCGTGGAAGTGATGGGGCCCACGCCAGGCCCGGTTGTAACACTGATCTCATGTTATCCATACTTAATCGATAATCAACGGATCGTTGTATCCGCTGTATTACAAAACCCTTAGGAGTTGAAAATGGCCAAGAAATCTCGAAGCACCAGCAACAGCAGTACTGTCAAGGCTGCCCCGACCTTTGCCGGAATCCAGCGCGGCGCGACCAGCGTTGAATTTAACCCGGATTATTCCACTATCAAGCAGGAATTGAAGCGCGTGGGCATGATGGCAGGCGGTTTTTTTATCTTGCTGATTGTGCTTTCCTTCTTCATCAAATAACCTGAAAGAACATTATATTTCTGGTTGCAACCTGGCAAAGGGCGGCCCGCCGACCGCCCTTTGTTGCTGCATATGAATAACCCCGTCGAAATCGTACTTACCGCGATGAGTTATGGCGGCGAAGCGATCGGCCGATATGCTGGCCGGGCTGTCTTCGTTCCATTTGCGCTGCCGGGTGAAACCGTACGCGTGCGCATTGTGGATGAGCGCAAGAACTTTGCGCGCGCTGAACTGCTGCAAGTCATACGGCCTGCGCCAGAACGCATCTCAGCGCGGTGCAGGCATTTTGGGGTGTGCGGGGGCTGTCATTACCAGCACCTGCCCTACCCTGAGCAACTTAAACTCAAAACAAGTATCCTGCGGGATCAATTGGCACGCATTGGCAAAATCCAGGACCCAGCCGTGGAAGAAATGGTGGCTTCGACGGAAGAATGGTATTACCGCAATCACGTTCAATTTCACCTGGATCTGAACGGGAAACCTGGTTTTATGGCTTCTGGCAGCCCGGAAACAGTCTTCCCGATCGCTGAATGCTTCCTGCCGCAAGCGGCCATCAACGCGCTGTGGCCGAGCCTGGATTTTGAAGCTGGTTCGCCAATCCAGCGGGTTTCGCTGCGCTGCGGGTTCAATGAGGCTTTGATGCTGGTGCTTGAATCGGATGAGCAGGAGATACCGGAACTGGAAATTGAAACCGATATCTCGGTAGTGCATATGACCGAAGACGACGCGCTGGTGATGGCAGGGGATGACCACCTGATCATCAGCGTTCTGGATCGCGCTTTCAAAGTATCCGCCGGCTCGTTTTTCCAGGTTAATACAGGTATGGCTGAGAAGATGGTGGCGCACCTGCTGCAAGCCATGCCGCTGACGCCTGCCAGCACGCTGCTGGATGTGTATTGCGGGGCAGGACTTTTCAGCGCTTTTTTTGCGCCCAGGGTAGCGCGCTTAATCGGAATTGAGTCCGCGCGGTCTTCGTGCGAGGATTTTGCGGTGAACCTGGATGAGTTTGACAATGTGGAACTGTACGAGGGCCTGGCGCAAGAGATTTTGCCCGGGCTGGACATTCAGGTGGATGCGGCTATCGTTGACCCCCCACGTGCCGGGCTGGATAAAAGCGCGCTGGATGCACTGGTAGGTCTTGCGCCGAAAACCCTGGCGTATGTATCCTGCGACCCTTCCACCCTGGCGAGGGATGCTGCGCGCCTGCTGGCGGGCGGCTACCGGTTAAAACAGGTGACGCCTTTCGATCTTTTCCCGCAGACGTATCACATTGAGAGCATCAGTATCTTTGAACGGTGAGTTGTGTAAATCTGCAGGTTGAAAACCGGACAAAAATTCTGATTTTTTACAGACAGAGTACCTTTCGTATTGGCTTACACATAAATTCCCCGGCAAATTGCCGGGGAATTTATGTGCCGGTTTACCTTGCGCTGTTTGGGGGCCGATCTTTTAAAATCACCAAATCCACTTCTGGCACTGCCCCAATCACCGCGGGCGGCGCTGCGGGTGAGACCTTGGATCGGACCGCCCAATTTTTGTAATTTGGGATCGCCAGTTTTATCCTGGCTGGAGCGGCTGAACTGCAGGCAGTGAGGAAAATTACACCTGCGATAATGGTCGGAAGGGCAAAATTTTTCATTTTGATCGTGTGGTCTCTTTGTGTTGACTCTATAATCAACCAAAAAAACGCACGGAATCGCGTTAACATTGTTGCAAATTAACTAACTTTTTATGCTTTTTTTGCGGCGAAGTTCGTTACTTCACCAAAAAAGCCAGCTCGGTCTGGTACTTTTTTGGATCTTTTTCGAGGTTCGGGTCGGAAAGGTAGATCTCAACGCGCCCATGCCAGCACTCTGCGTTATTTTTGGTAGATACGTTCCAGGTGATGTTGTTGGCCTGGGCCCAGTACAGCAATGCAACGGTGGCTTTGAAGATGCCCTTGCCTTTGTAAGAGCCGGTATACAAAAGGGTGGCGTACTGACCAGCGGGCAAGACATCCGCGATGACGCGGCCATTACCCGACACAGCCTGGTCTACAAAAAAGCCCACTTCAATATCCAGCTTTTGCGACATATCGGTGGTGAGATAGCGAATGATGGCGGGGCCAGTTTGAGTAATGCCGCGGGTTAACCGCCGGGCATCGCTCCGACTATGCGGACCGGCTCTACCCCGGCAGTAACGGCGGGGGGCAGGGCGGTTTCCAGAGGCTCGAGAGACAGATCCTGGCCGCAGGCGAAAAAGCGGATGAAGGGCCGACGCTGGCGGGTGAGCTGGTCGCGGATGGTGCCGCGCAGCACGGGGTAGCGGTTCTCGAGGGCATCGAGCGGCGCGCCAATTGTCGCAGGCTCTGCGAGTTGAAGCTCGAGCGGCTGGCTGACTTTCACAAGCGTTCGCAGATGCTGCGGGAGAACAACGCGAATCATGGGAGGGTCTGTACTTCGACCGATAATACCGCGGGCAAGTCGCGGACGATTGGGGCCCAGGTGTCGCCAGAATCGGCGGAGGCGTAGACCTGCCCACCGGTGGTACCAAAGTAAATGCCACAGGAGGGCAGGGTATCCACTGCCAGGGCACTGCGCAGCACATTTACATAGCAATCACTTTGCGGGAGGCCGTTGGTCAGGGGCTCCCATTCGCTGCCCCCGCTGCGGCTGCGGTAGACGCGCAGTTTGCCATCGGGAGGGTAGTGTTCTGAATCGCTCTTGATGGGGACAACATAGATGGTGTTGGGTTCATGCGCGTGCACAGCGATTGGAAATCCAAAGTCACTGGGCAGGTTGCCGCTGACTTCGTGCCACGAATCGCCCGAGTCGTCGCTGCGCATGACATCCCAGTGTTTTTGCATGAAAAGGACTTCCGGGCGGGATGGGTGCATGGCCAGGTTATGGACACAGTGACCGACTTCGGTAGCGGAATCCGGCAGTTCAAAGGCGGAGATGAGGCCTTTGTTGACAGGCAACCAGGTCTGGCCGTCGTCGTCGCTACGGAAAGCGCCGGCCGCCGAGATAGCGACAAAGATGGGCCGGGGGTTAGCGGGGTCGAGGATGATGGTGTGGAGGCACATACCGCCAGCGCCAGGCTGCCAGAGGTGTCCTTTGGCATCACGCAAGCCGCCAAGTTCCTGCCAGGTCTGCCCTGCATCTGCCGAGCGGAAGAGTGCGGCATCTTCGACCCCGGCATAGACCACATCTGGATCAGTGAGGGAGGGTTCAAGCCGCCAGACTGGTTTGAACTCCCAGGGGTGCTGTGTGCCGTCATACCAGAGGTGCGTGCCGGGCGTACTCTGATATGCAAAATTGTTACCAACGGGCTCCCAGGTCTGGCCGCCGTCATTGGAACGCTGGATCAACTGTCCAAACCAACCGGTGGACTGTGAGGCATACAACCTGTTGGGGTCAGCTGGTGAGCCGTTGATATGGTAGATTTCCCAACCGGCAAAATGCGGCCCAGTGATGTCCTATTGCTGGCGTTTTTCGTCGGAGGTCAAAATAAACGCGCCCTTGCGGGTGCCAACCAATACGCGTACCCCACTCATGGAAACTCCTCTCTATGATATTAACGTGAATAGTGTTCAGGTTGAAACTGAAAAGACAAGGTTTTTTTGTGAGTTATCAATATCAGGAGGCTCGTTGGTAAGCTTGCTTCAACCAGGCGTATACATCGGAATCCAATTGTTGAGGGTCGCTGATGCGTACGCGATGGGTGACCATGTTGTTCCAACTACCGGAGGTTTCAAACCTGCCAACCGGTTCGGCATCTTTGAGCTTGATGCCAATATCGATGCGCTCGGCGGAGGAAATTTGGATGATGCCGAATTTCTTGCTGCCGCGCAGGAGGCTGATGTAGGTGCTGGTGGGGGCGGTCTTAAAATCTTCTCCCCAGGCGGCAAGTTCCGAAATGAATGAATCATAGGGTGCCTGCCAGCGGGCTTTGTCACCCTTAAAATGCCCGGAGATTTTGTCATCCGGGCTGACCTGGAGTTTTTCGGCATTCACGAGCAGCTGCGCTAGCGCATTGGCGTGGCCATGCCCCAGCCCAAAATCTGTCTTGAGCCAGGACATTACTTCAGGGTATTTTGTGAACCCTTTTTCGGCAGCAAGCTGGCGAAAGTCATCGGGAGATTTGCCTGTTTTGGTTTTAATGGTGTCGAGATAAGCCTGAAAAGTCATAAGCAGCTCCTTTTATTTCTGTTTGCCGCTGGTAAGGTTGAAGGCAGCAGCCGCGCGGATGAGTTCCCGCAAAGCGCTCTCTGGAATATCATCACTTTCGCGGATGTCTATGGCGCGCGTGGCTTTGGCCTCCAACCCAGCATTAAACAAGCCATGCGGGTCTTCGAGCGAGGCGCCTTTGAAGAAGTTTATCTTTATATGATCTTTGAAAGAGGCGACAGCCAGAACATTGCCTTTTTGAGACCAGACCGCGGTGCCCCACTTCCACTCTTCGGTGATGGCGGGGGCGACTTCGTGGATGAGTTCACGCACACGGGCAATCAAATTGCCGCGCCAATCTGGCAGTTCTGCGATCTTGCTGGTAATAAGCTGTGAGGCACTGAGGCCGTTTTCTGGATTTTTTTTGTCCATGATTAATTTTCTTCTTTCTCTAAAAATGATAGGCCGCTGGCGTTTAACTCATTGTGAGAGCGAGCGGGACGTTAAAGCGTCCCTCGGCCTACTAATGACATTTTATGTTATTAGTAGGCGGAGCAGCCAAACGGGCGGGGAGGTCGTTTGGCGGTTGTGTATCCGATCGGTTCGGCATGGGGGTTATTGCCCGTCAAAGGCGCGCTGCAGGGTCGGCACATCTATTTTATTCATTTTAAGCATGGATTCCATGACCCTTTGGGAGTGCTGGGGCGTGCCGCTGCCCATCAGTTTGCCCAGGGCAGATGGAACGATCTGCCAGGAAAGCCCATACCGGTCTTTGAGCCAACCGCATTGTGCGGGCTCGCCGCCATCGGTCAGTTTTTCCCATAACTCATCGACTTCCTGCTGCGAATCGCAATTCACGAACAAGGAAAATGCTTCTGTAAAAGGGAAAAATGGGCCGCCATTGAGTACCATGATTTCCTGTCCGTTGATCTCGAAGTTTGCGATCATGACCGTTCCCGCAGGCAGGGGTCCTACTTCACCATAGCGGCTAACGTTCAGAATTTTTGCGTTCTTAAAAGTGGAAACGTAGAAGTTCATGGCTTCTTCGGCTTTATCGTTGAACCATAAAAACGGGGTAATTTTTTGCATAGAGTCTCCTTTTGCTGAATTATTATAGAACGTCCGTTCGCCCGTGTCAATAGGAGTGTTTATATCCGAATTTTCACAAACCAACAAAAAAAAGCCCCTGAAAACAATGGGGCTTTCGCATCTGATTAGATTTATTTGTAAAAACCAAAGCGTTTGAGTCGTTCAGCAGGAATGCGCTGAAGGCGTTCGCTGCCCGGGCTGAGCAGGTAAAAGCCACCGCTGCGGTGCAAAAGGGTGATAGGCCTGCGTATGCCGATGAAGAACTCACGCATGTGCTGCGAATGGGTCTGGTAACTTTCAAAGATTGGCTGCGAAAACGCAAACAGTCGATTGTGCGTTTCAACAAAGCTTTTCCGGTAGGTTTCGCTGACTTGCGCCAGGTTGCTGATGACCCAGCAGGTTTGCTCAAACTCCCATTCTACAGCCAGCCCGAGAAAGCGGTAATCTGAACTGACATAGGGGAAAAATGGGAACTGGCGGCAGCTCAAGGCACGGAAGGGCCGCTGGCATTGCTGGGGCCCCAGGCAAGCCAGCAGCAGCATATCATCCGGTGTTTGTGCGAGCAGTTCATCACGTTCAGATGCCGGAGAAGAATCACATTCGTCCCCACGCCAGGTGTGCCATAAGTCTGTGCGCGGCTGCAAATAAGCGCATTCCTGCTGGTAGGCCGCGGGGACTGCGTGGCAGATATCACAGCAAAAGGGTTTGCCGGACGGGTTGTGAGGCGCGCATTTTTGGCCGCAATCCAAGTCAGCAAGCGACTTATCGAAAGCATCGTACAGAGCACGGATATCGGCGAAAGGCGACTTGGTGGAAAGAAAGGGGGTTTGCATGGTTCAGTCCGTTTGGCGAATGGCGGGTAAGAGAAGCGGCACAGCGGACAGGATTGCGCCCAACCCGCCGCCAATGACGAAAGTGAAGGCAGGGCCGATGGTTTCAACCGCCCAGCCTGTCAGGGCAAACCCAATGGGTAGAAGGACAAAAGAGCCCAACATGTCAATACTGGATACGCGTCCGAGTTTATCCACCGGGACCATTTCCTGCAGCAGATTGGTCCAGGCGAGGCCGACGCCTTCCAAAGCGGCGCCGTTGATCAGCGCTGCCACGATGAGCAGCCAGAGAGGCGCACGCAGGCCAAAAACAGCCAGGCAAAGGCCTGCAATGCTGCCTCCCAGAAACACGATTGGGCCACGCCAGCGCAGCCTTTTGAGGTTGCCCAGAGCAAGGCTGGTCAGGATATATCCAATTGGAAAAATCGCCAGGAGCAGGCCGAGCATTTTTTCATCCCCGCCCATAAAATCCTTCACCAGGAAGGGCAACCCAACACTGAAAGGTCCGGCCAACAAGATGTTGGTCACTCCGGAGGTCAGGATGGTAATCCACAGGATAGGCTGTGCAAAAACGATTTTCCAACCTTCGCGGATCTCGGCCAGGAATGAAGCATTGGGAGCCGGGGCCGGTTTGAGCATATCAGACGCCTCGGGCGCAGGGCTTGCAACAGGTTTTAAAGAGAGTAAAGGAATGAGCAGCAGGCCAGAAAAGATAAAAGAAACGGCGTTGATCTCAAAAGCAAGGGTGGTGCCGCCCAACCCAACCAGCAACCCGCCAAGGGCTGGGCCCAGCACGCGGGAAAGCTGCATGCTCAAACTTGAAAGTGAATTGGCACTCGGCCAATCATCCCTGGGGGTAAGCTGGGGAACCAGGGCCGTGTAGGCGGGCATAAAAAAAGCATCTGCGAAGGAAAATATCAGCGCACCGACATACACCATCCAGATTTCCAGCCGGTCAATTCTTAGCAACCAGGTGCCCATCAAGAGCAATCCGCCGCGGCCCATATCCGAGAAAAATAGCAACCAGGCCCGGTTAAGGCGGTCGACCAATACGCCGCCAATCAGCAGGAAAAACAGCATGGGCAGCGCGCCAAAGACCATCACGGCGCCGATTGCCAGCGCGGAGCCGGTTTTTTCCAGCACCCACCAGGCGAGGGCCAGGTTAAAGACAAAGTCGCCCAGGCGGGAGAGGGATTGGCCCCAGAAAACAAGGGCAAAATTGCGGTGGCGCAGCGCGCGCAGCAGACTCATGGATGTATTTTAATGGGAAAAGGATTTTTCGCCAATCAAAAACCCCGCCAGGGATTTTTTCTGGCGGGGTTTGAAACCTAAACTTTTATGTTACTGGTTGGCTTTGTCAGCTTCGCCGCTGGCGGGTTTATTCTTCATGCTCTGGTAAATTTGCTTGCGCAAAGCATCTGCTTCGGGGGAGCGCTCGACCTGGCTGTTTTCACCAGCCAACTGGCTGTAGCGTTCGGAGAGAAGCATGGTGAGAAGTCCTTCCATGACACTGCCGGAAGTACTGCTGCCTTCGCCGCCATTGCTGCCGGTGACCATGATGCGCGGGACCACATCCACCTTAGATTGCTGGATGGCATCCGCAAAGCGGTTCATGACTTGCTGCGTGACCTGGAACTGGGGTCCGCCGTAGGCGCGCACCTGTTCTTCGGTAGCAAGCGCTTGAGCCACACCGATGCGGGCGATCTTTTCCGCTTCGGCTTCGGCCAGCGCGCGGATCTGGGCGGCCTGTTGAATGGAGCGCTGGTATTCGGCTTTACCCTGGTTGCTCTGGATGCTGATATCGAGCTCGGCTTCGGTCATTTTGGTCTGCATCTGCGCGCGAGATTGGGCCTCACGCAGTTCGCGTTCCTTGACAGCGGCTTTTTCCTGCTGCCCGTAGGTTTCCACCTGTTCGGCGGCCACCTGGCGCGAGCGCAGCTGGGTGAGGATGGTCTCGATCTGGGTATCGCCAACCGGTGAGGAAGGCGTACCGATCAGGACTTCTTCCAATTCCAGATTGTAGTGGGCGAACTTTTCCTTCATCTCAACGCCAGCCTGTAACTGGATGGCGCTGCGGTCTTGGATCAACTGGATGAGGGTGCGGGTCTGGCCGATGTTTTTGAAGTAGGCCGAGACCATGGGGTCAAGGGTCTGCTCCACCAGGCGTTTGATATCGCCAAAGCGTTGAATGACCAGCGGGGCTTTCTGGTAATCGATATGGACCACCACTGAAAGCGGCAGGTTTGGCTCAAAGGCATCCTTGGTGATCAACGAGACTTCGGTCAGATTTTCATCAAAATGATGCGCGCCGACTTCGTTGCGGATCCACTTGAGGATGATGTTGGTGGTAGGAACGGTGGTAACTTTGCCGGCATAGGTGTTGAAGGCGTATTTGCCAGGGAGCAGCGGTTCGCTCCAGACACCGCGATTGCCTTTGGAAACCAACTCTCCATGCCGGTATTCCCTACCGGAGAGGTCTTCGCCGGTGTCGCCGGTATAAGAAACGACCACGCCGACGTTACCGACTTCGATGATGGTTTTCTGGATCATTTCCACTGTGGCAAACAGGCGGTTGACGTAATAGGTGCCTTCGACCAGCACCTGAAGCTGACGACCGCGGTGACCGCCAGCCACCAGGAAGTGATCTGCATCCTGGAATTTGTTGTGGTATGTATCCACAACAGCCGGATCGTCGCCCACCACGCGGGCAATGATCTCGCCCTGGCCCAATGAAGGGCCGTCGTGCACGGTGACGATGCCGATCATGTCATCGGTGTCTTTGATGACCACCGGGCGGAAACCACTGCGTTCTTTGATGACTTCCACCATGCGCAGGATAACTTCGTTTTCCTCGCGACTCATGGGCAGCGAAAAGACGCGCTCTTCAGTGATGACGATGAACTGCACCAGGTTAAATGCGTAGGTGCCTTCGCGCAAAATACGGCGCTGGGGGCCACGCTGGCCGCCATCTCTGATAAAGCTCTGCACATCCTGGAAATCCTTTACGGTGACATTGGAGGCCAGAACCTGGGATGGTTCCAACTGGCGACCGTCACGGGCAAAGATATAGCCGATCTTGCCCTGTGAGATAGTCACAAGGGGCATGGAGTGAACAATGTACTGGACAGGCATCAGGTAATGCAGACCGCCACGCAGAACCTGCGGCTGGTAACCGGCTTCGCCATTGAGGGCGATCAAGCCAGATTTGACCGAGCCTTTGTCAAAGCTCCAGCGTTTTTCAACAACACCAATACGATTATTGGGGATGAAGCGAATGCCGGTCAGCAGAACCACAACGATGAAACCCAGCAGCGACACCCCACAGAGTAAAAAAATAGTGGCTTGCATTTATTCTCCTTTTTTGTGCATATGCACAACTTTATATACGAGAAACTTTGGGGCTGGTTGTAGCTATGGCCCCAAAATAAGACCCTGAAGGAGGGGCTTCAGGGTCTTTGCTAACAGTGTTTTATTCTTCGGCCAGCACGATGATCTTATCTTCGCGGGCGAAGGTGATTTCATGCGATTTGCGCGGGTTGGTGCGGACACCGTATGATTTAGCGGCATCATGCAAGTCACTGGCAATACGGTAGCCGATCGCGACTTCGCCGCGGCGGCGCGCCGCTTCGAGTACGGTGTAGAAATTGACTGCCTGGCCGGTTTCCACGTAATCAGCCGCGGGTTTGAGATAAATTTCGGAACCGTCAGGGTCAAACATATCGGTGAAGACTGCCTGCAGCTCGCCATTCTCAGAAAGCTGCGACATCATCAGACTGATCAACTGGTCGCTAACGATAAAGTCATCCACATTGGCGACCTCGGCCAGTTGACGGTTGCGCAAGTCTAGCATTTCGCTGACGATGGAGAAGGGGGTGGAATCCTTCTCGGAAATATTGCGGAGGTGCAGCAGGGTGATGAGGGTGCGCGCGTCGGCGGCTTGCGGTTCCAGGCGGGTATCTGCCAGGACAATCACATGGTCATAGTCTGCCAGGTTAAGATCATCCAACAGGGCGCGGTCGGTGCTGTCGCCGGAGCGGAAGACCAACCTCTGGTTTTGAAGATCGGTGGATTTGTTTACCTGTTCTTCGTAGGAGTCATCAGCGACAACGGTGACCGTTGAGTTTTTGGCAACATAATTATCCAGTTCCTGCACGATGACGGCAGCCGCATCATTCCAACCGAGCAGCAGGGCCTTTTCGGGCTGCATGCTTTCGCGTTTGGCACTGCTGCGAATGAGGCTGGCCTGAACAGGTGGGTTTGCGATGCCAGAAATCTTGATGGTATCGTCATCAGCAGAAACAGCGATGAGTTTATCTTCGGGTGTAATGCGGGTGTCCATGGGCGGGTTGAGCCGCACGCTGCCGTCAGCCCGGTGGATGCCTAAGATGGATGATTCTTCATAGGCAAAAAGGGCGTCGGCGAAGGTTTTTCCGGAAAGGGTAGGTTCGGACTTGAAATAAATTTCATCCCCGCCGAAGTTGAGCAGCTCGGTATAGATCACGGACAGGCCGGACTGGCGGCTGGTCTGGGCAGTCAAGCGCGCAATCACATCCCCGGTGAGCACAGCGCGGATATGATCCTTAGGGCTGATCATGTCAATCACGCTCAAGTTGCGGGCGCTGTGGATCTGGGTGATGATATTATAGGGTTCCGGGCGGCGTTTGGGATTGTTGGTGAGGGCCAGGGCGGTCTTGATCACGTACGAATCCGGGTCGCCTTCTTCGGGCGGCAGGATGATAATTGAGCGGGCAGTGTGTGGGCTGATGATTTCCAATTCAGTAGGATCAATGGGCATGCCAGAACGGCAAATGACGCGGGTTTTGGCGGTGGCGCCAACGCGTTGGCGGATCTCTTCTTCCATTTCCACTTTATCTTTGTCTGCCAGGATGGCGATCACACCGCTGGGCTGGTTTTCGTTGGCGGCGACAATTTCGGGAATGATGGTGAAGATTTGCGGCGACCAGCCGAGAATGACGGTGTGATTGGACTCGAGCACGCGTGAGCGCCCCTTGCGGAGTTCTTCAATTTTGCTTTCCACCCCGGCGGTCAAGACGCCGATGAGGGTGCTGATAACGAAAACGCCGCCGACCGTGACGACAAACATGGAGAGCCGGAAACCCCAACCAGAGTCGCCGCCCATGGTGCCGGCATCGAGGGTACGCATCAAGCCTTCCCAGGCAGCTTCAATGAAGCTCAGCCCCTCGGTGGAACCTTCGGGTGCTAACGCAACGCCGCCTGCGCTGATGACTGCCGCCATGACAAAGATGATGACGAGTGAGATGACGGCCAGGCCGCCGATGAGGGCCAGCGTGCCGCGTGACATGTAATTGTCGAACCAGTAGCTCCAGCGTTCTTTTAGGCTGGGTTGAGATGTCATCATGCCTCCATGAGGTACAAAAGAATAAGGATTGGTTTGGAAAAGATTGCGAGGTTTTATTTTACCACTTTGAAAAACGAGGCTCGGCTGTGGCAGTTCAAAGAAATTCATAAAAGCTGTGCCAGGAAAGTTTGACCCTGGGGCTGATTCTGCCTATACTATACTTATCGTACCCTTACGGGGCACTATTTTGGTATTCGAGAGTTTCATCATTTCAGGAGGCAGCCATGAGCAACAATCTCACCTGGTTTGGACATGCGACACTGGGCCTGGAGACCGGAGGCAAGCACTTATTAATCGACCCTTTTTTCAGCGGCAACCCGGCTGCTTCAGTTAGTGCTGACCAACTTCCAGCAGATTACATCCTGGTTACGCACGGTCATGGTGACCACGTGGGCGACTCGATCAGCATCGCTCGGCGCACGGGCGCAACGGTGATTGCGAATGCTGAGATCAGCGGCTGGATGAGCCGACAAGGTGTGGAAAATACACATGCACAGCACATCGGCGGCGGGTATCATTACCCGTTTGGCTATTTGAAACTGACCCAGGCATTGCACGGTTCCGCCCTACCGGATGGCTCCAACGGCGGCAACCCGGCTGGTTTTCTGCTGACCACGTTAGACTCGAAGAAAATCTACATAGCGGGGGATACTGGCCTGTTTGGGGATATGCGCTTGATAGGCGAAGAGGGGCTGGATGTGGCTGTGCTGCCAATCGGCGATAATTACACGATGGGCCCGCAGGATGCCTTGCGCGCGGTTAAATTGCTCGCGCCGAAACACGTGATCCCTATTCATTTTAGCACCTGGGATGTGATCAAACAGGATGCGCTTGATTGGGCTGCGCGTGTGACTGTGGAGTGCGGCACGCAAGTGCATGTGCTTAAGCCGGGCGAGCATTTCTCGTTTTAGCGTGAGTAATGGTTCGCGTGACGCCCAAGATGAAAGATTGGGCGGCAGCAATTCTACTAATGAACAAATTTCATTTTTTATCAAAATGGCATTCCATTTCCATGGCGTTACTCTATTTAAAAAATTGTGCCCATCAAAAGGAAGGTTGTTGAATTAACATGCCTGTCTGATACCCCATCCCCTACCCTTCCCCGCTAGATTTTCTTCATATTTTGCCGTGATATATGTGCGGGGAAGGGCAAAATCTTCTTTTGAGAGACTGGGGAGCTGGGCTCCCCAGTCTCTCAAGCTCTCAGCCCCTCCTGGTTTCGCAATTCGACATCATTTTGAGGCTAGAAAATGATGAATATTGTGTGAAAAGGCTATTTCGCTTCCTTGAGGTTAGCGGAAGCGGCTATTGGTATATCTCTAAAAGCGTAATGAGAATTGCGGGGAAGATTAGGCGGGGTACGCTATGCGATAGGATTTTGTGCGATTTTGACATAGCTGCCACCCGCACAACAGGGAAACCAGGCATCAAGGTTTCTGTTACCCATTATTCAGGTCATTTTAAGATTCCAGGGGCCGGCCAAGAAGATTGGGCGGACCCTGGTCGTAATTTTCAGGTTGGTTGAGCGGTATAGCGGGCAGTTAAGATTGGGCACAGGCTGGTTTCGGCAACATCGGCGGTGATGTTGGGGGTGTATAACTGCCGCAATCCGTGGGCTGAAAACTGTGAGCCCATACAGACCAATTCATACTTTTGTTCTTTGATTTCTTCCAAAATCTGTTCAATAATATTGCCGTGCCGGATATTCATGGTTGCATCCAGACCAGCCTGGTTGGCGGTTTCGAGGCCAGCGCGCAGGCTGCGGCCTGTTAATGTATCGGTATTGGCGAGGTTTTGCCAGTTGTCACGGATTTTGCGCGCTTCGGGGTAATCCAGGCTGATGGGCGGGACAACCGCGAGTAACGTGACGGATGCGCTATTCATCTGAGCTACCCTGAGGCCGAGATGTTCTGCGGTGACGGTGTAGCCCAGGCCGCCAATGCAAATCAGGATGCGTTTAATCGGGATTCTTAAAACAGGCACAAATAGAATGGGGGCGCTGATAGAGGCCATGACATGCCTGAATGAATTACCCACGACTATGCGGCGAATCTGGGGCCTGCCAAAGGGACCGAAGGTGAGCATTTGTTTTGGATTGGCCTGTGAGTAGCCCGCGATGACTGCTTCCACGTTGCCGTGTTCCAATTCCAGGGAATAATCAATGTTGTTTTCCTGAAACAGGCTGGAGGCCCGGCCGAAGATTTCTTCGACCGGATGATCGCGATCATTGTGTTCTATCACGCCCATGAGTGTGAGACGCGCCTGCATGTTACGGGCCATCCAGGCGCCATATTCGATGGAGGCCCAGGTACCTTCGAAGCCATTGGTAAAAATGATCAAGTCAGGTTTCATCGGAATAAAATTACTCCCAAGATGCCCGCGGAAAAAAGTACCAGCGGAGATGGCAGATCGAACCAGAGGGCGATAAACGCCGCGGCTGCTATCAACAATGCGCGGCGTCCAATGGATTTGCTGGCATCTGAACGGAAAATTTGCCAGGATACAAGCGCAATTAACACACCGACAGCGGGGGCCATGCCTTTGATAAAGCCATCCATCCAGGCCTGCTCTTGAAAGCGCTGGAGCAAGGAAACCACTGTAAGCATGATGATTGTGGGAGGCAGGATGGCGCCCAACAAAGCAGCCAGCACACCGGGCAGGCTGCCAGCGGCATGACCGACAAACATGGCGAGTTTAAGAGCCTCGCTGCCGGGTAAAACATTGGAAAGCCCGACCGCTTCTACGAACTGGGCTTCGGTCATAATGGTACCCACCGACTCTTTGTAGAGCAGGCCAACGGAGGCAGGGCCGGAGGTAGTGAGCAAATTGACCTTCAGGAACATCCAGAATAACTTTAGCCAGACGGAGAATTTGGTTGGGGATTTCATCGAAAGAGGAATACTCCCGTCAGACCGGCAACAAAGATGACGAGCGGGGCGGGCAGGTTGAATAAAAGGGCGATGAGGCTGACGCCGCCGATTACCAGGGTTTGCCAACTCAAAGGAGTGCCGCTGCCACCCTTAAATATCTTCCAGGCTACAAATAACATCAAAACCGCCACGGCAGGGGTGAGCCCTTCGACAAAGCTGCCCACCCACGATTCGCGGCGAATACGGTGCAAAACCGATACTACGCCAAACATCAAAACGGTTGGCGGCAGAATGGCACCGAGCAGCGCCACCGTTCCGCCGGGGATGCCTGCTACAGTGAAACCAACAAACATTGCCAACTGCAGGGCGTCGGAGCCAGGCAGCAAGGTTGAAAAACCAACGGCCTGAATGTACTGCTGCTCTGTTAAAAAGTGTCCCACTGCTTCTTTGTACAGAAGGCCGACAGAAGCCGGGCCGGATGTACTGAGCAGGTTCACTTTTAGAAAAGTCCAGAACAGGAGCAGCAGATTGTCCAATCAATCTCCGTGGTCAAGCTGCTTGATCAGGTAGAGCTGCCCGCGTTCAAAGCCGCGGTCGAGGTAATATTTGCGGGTGCCAACAGCCGAAATGACGGCGAGTGTCTTGTAACCGTGCTGCCGGGCGAGGCTCTCGGCTTTGAGCAGCAAGCTGGTTCCGAGGCCGGTGTGCTGCGCTGCGCCGCTTGTTTCTGCGCCGACAGCCAGGGACTGCCCGTATACGTGCACTTCGCGGATGAGGGCGGCATCTTTCAGGTCCGCGATGCCGGTTTGCACGGTTTCGGGCACAGGCAAGCTGAGGCGCAAGAAACCTGCGAGATGGTCATCAGGGGTGACGTAAGAGAGAAAATGCTCTTCGGCATAAGCAGCCGGGTAGGTCAGATCGTCCAGGCGCAGGGTATCTGGATTGACATCTGTGCCGCGCACTTCGCGGCAGCGAATGCAGGTGCATTGTGTACCGCGCCGTTTCAACTCGGCAGAGACATCCATGCGCAGGCTGGTGCGCCGGTTGCCTTCGACCACATTGGTGGATGGAATATCGCGGATGATGCGATTGACGCGGCAGTAGCGCGGAATTCTGGGTTTGATATCGGCGATCAAATCGATCAATTCTTGGGTGGTGTATGGGTGGAATTCACCGCGCTGCCAGACTTCGTACAGTTCTGCATTTGCCAGCAGCTGGTTGGGGTAAATTTTGATCTCATCCGGGCAAAAACCGGTCCATAAACGCGCAAAATCCTGGCGGTCGCTGTGCGGCGTGGCACCGTGCAGGTTGGGCATCCAGTGCAGGACGATCTTGAAACCGCCCGCGCGCAGCAGGGCGACTGCTTTAAGGGTCTGCCGGACGGTATGGCCGCGTTTGTTCATCTCGAGAACGCGGTCATCCAGGCTCTGGGCACCCATCTGGACTTTGGTGACGCCCAGGGTGCGCAGCCAGATCAGTTCTTTGGGGTCGATCTCATCCGGACGGGTCTCGATTACCAGCCCGACATTGCGGTGGGAGGCGCTTTCGTTGAGAGTGTGCGCCTCGGCCAGGCTGGCGGATTGAGCGCCGCCGGTTTCATTCATGGCATCGAAGCAGCGTTTGACAAACCATTCCTGATAATCGCGGCGGTAAGCGCTCCAGGTGCCGCCCAGAATCAAAAGCTCAATCTTATCGGTGGGGTGGCCGAGCGACTCGAGGGCGGTGATGCGCGATTGCACCTGTGTGAAGGGGTCAAAGTTATGCTCGAGCGCACGCATGGCACCGGGTTCATCGGGCAGGTACGATTTTGGCATGCGCACATCGGTGGGGCAAAAAATGCACTTGCCCGGGCAGGGATAGGGTTTGGTGAGCACGGTAACCGTCGTGACGCCCGAAAGAGTGCGGACGGGTTTCATGCGGATGGTTTCGAGCAGGGTTTTATCGGGGATTTGCTCAGCGGAGGCAAGCATCTCGTTATAAGCGCCCACCAGGGCGGCCTTGCTGAGCACTCCACCACCAGTTTGCGGGTGAGCGCGCAAGGCATCCAAGACGGCTTTCCCGGCACGGACGTCATCCAATACCAGCCTGGCGAGGGTTATCTTTTCAGGGGTGAGGGTGTTATTGTGTTTCCAGCGTTTTTGACGTTCGGAAATTGTCATGATTAGCCCATCGGGTACTTCATGCGCTGCCCACCGATGACATGCATGTGCAAGTGAAAAACCGTTTGGCCGCCGTGCACCCCGGTGTTGACAATGGTGCGGAAGCCGTCTTCAGTGATGCCATCCATTTCAGCGATTTTTCGGGCGGTGGTAAACAGGCGCCCCAGGATGCATTCATCTTCTGCTTGGGCATGGCTTACGGATTGAATATGTTTGTTGGGCACGATCAGTACATGGGTGGGGGCAACGGGATGGATATCGCGGAAAGCGGTGACCAGCTCGTCTTTGTAAATAATATTGGCCGGAGCTTCTCCGGATGTGATCTTGCAGAAAATGCAGGGTGGGTTCATTTGTATTTGATACCAGTTCGATGTGCGTGAATGAAGGTGGATTGCGAAGGCGCGCAGTTTGGGCGGAATATTCGTTCTCATGGCTGTGGTATAGGCCCGAGGGTCGGCGCGCATACTATATCGTAATATTCAAGTTCAGCGGCTTTGTTTTGCTCGGCATAGGCGGCAGCGGCTTCGCCGATCATGCGAACCGTGTCGAGGTGTGAACGGGCATCTGAAGACCAGTAGCGCGGCAAAGTCATGAGTGGATCGTTTACGAAGCCTTCTGGAATGTAGGATGGGCGGGCGGGGTCGGCTGCAGCGCTGTTGGGCACCCAGTTATACATGATGGGGCCGCGCGGGTTGATGGTAAAGCCAAGCTGGTAACCGTACTTTCGAGCTGCCTGTGCCGGACGTGAGCCAAAATCACCGCCAGGCCAGATAATGGCGATGGGTGTTTTATTAAAATGGGTTTTGAAGGCGTCGATCGAGCCTTGCAGCTCGCCCTTGATATATTCATCGGTTGAAGCGTCATTCATATTAATATTATGAACCACGCCGTGCGCCTGGTGATCGACCCAGCCTTCTGCTTCGATGGCGGCATTTTCATCCCACCACAGTTGAGGGGTGTCTGCCGGGCTGAGCCAGGAATTGATGACCTTCCAACCCCACTGATCGTAATATTCCTTGAAGGTTGTATCGAAATAAGCACGACGCTTGCGATCATCGACGATTAAAAGGACGGAGCGCTGCGGAATTTTAGCGTTGTGGTAAAGAAAATCGGCGGCTTGCTGCATGGTGACAGCCTGGAAACCCATCTCGTGCAGGTCATTCATTAATTTTCGGAAATATGGAATGTCAATCATGTCGGGTTGGGTTACGGCGCCCTTGGTAATGGAGTGGAACATGATCGGCATCAAGAGCGTGCCCGGCGCGGCATTGTTGGGGTCCCAACGCGATTTCAAATAGGCGCAGGAATCCTGAACATAAGTGTGGGGGGTGTCGAGCGGGTTGAGCAAGGGGCTGGTGTAGGCTGCGGGCAGAGGCGGAGGCGTACGCGCAAGGGTGGGCGCCGGGGTTTGCGTGGCGGTGGGGATTGGGGTGGGCGGGGTGACCTGTGCGGTCTGGGTGGAGCCAGCCATAATTGTGGCAACCGCCTGGGTGAGGGCGGCGTTCATATCGGGGGTGGGCTGGGGCGTTGGCGCGGGGGCACAGGCTGCCAGAAGCAGGGCAAAGAAGAGCGGGAGCAGAGGGGGCTTGATACGGGTAAGGTTGAACCTGCGAGGCAGGTTTGTTTTTGAATTCGGAGTCATGCGCACGATTTTAATCGATAATGGAAAATAAAACCTTGCGAAGGAAAGAAACCTTCGCAAGGCGCAAATACAATGGGATTACATGAAGGGCGAACAGCCAGAGGCGTCAGCGCATATTAAAATTTATTCGCTGGTTTCGCCCTTGATGAAGGCTTCGGTCATCTCGCGGCAAATGTTGTCTTTGAACTGTCGGGGAGGCGTCTTGAAGAAATAGGAGGATGGGCCAACGATTGGGCCGCTCAAGCCGCGGTCGAGGGCTAGCTTGGCGCAGCGCACAGCGTCGATAATGACGCCGGCGGAGTTGGGGCTATCCCAGACTTCCAGCTTGGCTTCCAGGTTGAGAGGAACATCACCGAAGGTGGTGCCTTCCATGCGGATGTAGCACCACTTGCGGTCTGTCAACCAGGGCACATAGTCTGACGGGCCGACGTGGATATTTTTGGCGCCGATGTCGTAAGGGATCATGCTGGTGACCGCGCCGGTCTTGGAGATTTTCTTGCTTTCCAGACGTTCGCGTTCGAGCATGTTCATAAAGTCGGTATTGCCGCCGAAGTTGAGCTGATAGGTGCGGTCAATGCGCACGCCGCGGTCAACAAACAGGCTGGTGAGTACGCGGTGCAAAATGGTTGCGCCAACCTGGCTCTTGATGTCATCGCCGAGGATGGGCAGACCGGCTTCTTTGAAGCGCTTGCCCCAATATTCGGACGAAGCGATGAAGACTGGGATGGCGTTTACAAAAGCGCAGCCGGCTTCGATGATCTGTTCGACATACCACTTGGTAGCCATTTCGGAGCCGACTGGCAGGTAGCTGACAACCACATCCGTTTTGGTTTCTTTGAGCAGTTTAACGATATCTGCTGTTGGGCCGGGGGCCTTGACGATGACTTCCTTGAGGTACTTTCCCAGGCCGTCATGGGTCATGCCGCGCACTACCGGGGCATTCATATTCGGCACATCTGTGAACTTGAAGGTGTTATTTGGGTCGGCGAAGATGGCTTCTGAGATATCCATGCCCACCTTGGTGACATTGATGTCGATGCCCATCGTGATTTCGATATCGCTGACGTGGTAACCGCCCAGGTTAACGTGCATCAGGCCGGGCACGGTAGAATCTTCGGGGGTGTTCTTGTAGAATTCAAGACCCTGGATCAACGATGATGCACAATTGCCAACGCCGATGATTGCTACGCGGACTTTCTTATTACTCATGTTATTATTCTCCTTGCGTTACGGGTAGATTCAAATCTCATCATGTCAAATATTGCAACAGTGAGCGATATTCTTATTTAGAGCGGTCGTGCAGGACAAAACAGGCGCAGATTTTGAATGGAAGTATAATCTTAATGTGTTATTCTATCCAATGCTATCAACTTTAATCTTCTTCGACCGCAATTTTAACATCGGCAACGTCTGATACAGATCAGCCGTGAGATGAGTATCGCAGTCTTTTTATATTCAGCAGGGCAGGTTATTATTAATGCAAAGGTTGGATGCTTTGATACGACCTATAAAGATTGCCAGCCTGATTATACCCAACGCGGCTACAAATTGCGGCCTTATTAGAGTGGAAAACCGCAATTTGTGCCCGTGGGTATTCTATAACGGGGATGACGCTACAAATTCTAGTGACACTTGCTGCCTAACCAGCAGATGCGAATAAAATGGACACCTGCGACTCTGGATAGACAAAACCCGCGGAGATGAAGTCCGCTTTGGAAAATCGGAAAGTGATTCTGCGGTGCAATTCTTTTTAAGGTTTTACTGCATGGAACCATAGAACGGACATGGATTATTCTCTCGTTTTTGCCGGGCAATTGCGCCGCCAGTATCTTCTGCCTCCCGAAGGTCATCCGTTATTGGATGCTCCGGGCGGCAATTTGCTGTATGCGGCGGCGGGAGCCAGGCTTTGGGTTGATTCTGTTTCACTGCTGGCGCGGGTAGGGGAGAATTATCCACATGAGTGGTTGCGCGATTTTCAGCAAAAGGGGTTGGTAACGAGCGGGGTTAAGATCATTCCGGGGCCGATGGATCTGCGTACTTTCACCGTTTATACCAATACGCAGAACTCTCAACATACCAATCCGGTGGCGCATTTTGTGCGGTTGGGTTTGCCTTTTCCCAAGGGGCTGCTGGGCTACCAGGCTCCCCAGGCTGAACAAGATAACCGTAAGCAGGCCAACCCAGATTCTCCGAAGTTATTCGATATTCCCCCGGATTACTTTGTGGCAAAAGCAGTCCATATTGCGCCGATGGATCTGTTGACCCATTCGCAAATGGCACCCGCGTTCCGGCACAGCGGTGTACCGATTGTCACACTGGATCCGGGGCGTACTTATATGAACGCCATTTTTTTTGATGATCTGCGGTCACTCTTGCAGGGTGTAACGGCTTTTTTGCCCTCGGAGGATGAAATTCGGAGTCTTTTCTGGGGCAGAACCGATGATCTGTGGGAAATGGCAGCTACACTGGCGAGTTTTGGCTGCGATATTATCGTTATCAAGCGCGGCGGGCGGGGTCAATATGTTTATGAACGATCGAGTGGTAAAAAATGGGATATTCCGGGCTACCCTTCACGCTTTGTAGACCCGAGCGGGGCGGGTGATGCTTTCTGCGGCGGGTTTCTGGCTGGTTATGCGGCCAACCGTGAGCCTCTGTACGCCGCCATGCATGGGAATATCTCGGCTTCTTTTTGTATTGAGGGTTCGGGGCCGTTCTATATGTTAGACGCGATGCCCGGCCTGGCAGATGCGCGCTTGCAATCCCTTGCAAGCCTGGTCAAGCAGGTTTAATGAAGCCATCCATTATTATGGAGCAGAACGTGAAACAACAAGTGACTGAGTTAGCCTTACAGATACAACAAATTCCAGCGCCCAGTTTCGAAGAAGGGATGCGCGCTGATTTTATCCAGAATATGTTTGCTGCTGAAGGACTGGCGGATATCCGGCGCGACTCTGCGGGGAATGTGCTGGCGCGTCTGCCGGGCTCGGGCAGTGCTGCGCCCCTGGTTGTTTCTGCGCACATGGATACAGTCTTCCCGGCGGGTACAGACTTGAGCTTTCGGCGCACAGAAGGGAAGCTCTACGGCCCAGGGATTGGCGATAATTCACTGGGTGTGGCGGGCCTGTTCGGCTTGCTGTGGGGGCTGCGCGCGCGCGCCATTCAATTGCCCGGCGATGTATGGCTGGTTGCTAATACTTGCGAGGAAGGTCTGGGGGATTTGCGCGGCATGCGCGCCATTGTTGAGCACTTTGGGGAGCTGCCCAGGGTGTACCTGGTACTTGAAGGTATGGCGCTGGGGCATATTTATCACAGGGGCATCAGCGTTCAGCGATATAAGATTAGAGTGCGTGCTGCGGGCGGGCATTCGTGGACTGATTTCGGCAATCCTTCTGCCATCCATGAACTGGGCGGGCTGATCTCCAAAATTGCAGCCATGAAACCGCCCAGCCGGCCGCATACCACTTTCAATGTTGGGCGCATTGGGGGCGGCACCAGCATTAATACGATCGCGGCTGAAGCGTGGATGGAACTGGATTTGCGTTCGGAGCAACCAGCTTTGCTGGCAGACCTGAGCCGGCGGGTGGAAGACCTGGTGGAATCTCAGATTCGGGCTGGGGTGACAGTGAGCATGGAAGTGATTGGGCAACGTCCGGGGGGAGAAGTCTCCGCGCATGACCCTGTGATCCAGCTTGCGCAGACTTGCCTGCGGGAATTGGGGCTTGAGCCGGTGCTGACGATTGGGTCAACGGATGCTAATATTCCACTGAGCAAGGGGCTGCCAGCGCTGGTGCTTGGCTTGACGCGCGGCAGCGGGGCGCACACCCTGGATGAAGCAATTGAAGTTGAACCGGTGGAACAAGGTTTGGAGCAGCTGGTGCAGTTTGTGAGCAGGCTGTGGAACTAAAAAAATACGCTGCAAAAACTGCGGTGTATTTTTAGGGGTAGAGTGAAAACCTTGTATTTACTCACGGGATGATTGGATTTGTTGAGTGAGACCATCCCCCCGGCTCCCTACCAAGGGAAGGGGGAGAAATCGGCTTTTTATGTGGATTTTTGTGCCAAAGGCAGTCACAAAAATCCACAGGCGGGGCATGCTACGCAATACGATTTTCTTTCGCTGCACGGCAAAATTCAGGATGATTTTCTCCGCCAGGATCGTGCGGGGTGAAAAAACCGTTTGAAGTACCCGTGAGTAAATAACTTTATTTCAAAGCCAGAACTTCATAAACCTGGATTGGTTCGCGTTTGCCTTTGACTTGCATGGGTTCCATGGGGCGGGCGAAAATCTGGTCTTTGACACGTTCATAGGCCTGGCCGCTGATGACGATCTGGTTCTTGCCAGCGTTTTCTTGCAAGCGCTTGGTGGTGTTGACGCTATCACCGATGGCGGTGTATTCGAGGCGTTTTTCGGTGCCGATCAGACCGAGGATGGCATCTCCGTAGTGGATACCCACGCCAAAAGCGAGGTGTGTTTCGGGGGGCATGACGGCGTGGAGGTCAATAATGCGCTGGCGCAGCTTGATGGCTGTACGCACGGCGCGCAGGGTGTGGTCAGTCTGTGGGAGGGGGGCGTTGAACCAGGCCATGACAGCATCCCCCAAGAATTTATCAACGGTACCTTCTTCATCTAGCACGGCCTCGGCTCCGGCAGCCAGGTAACGGTTCAGTACAGATACCAATTGCTCTGGAGATTGGTTTTCGCTGAAGCTGGTGAAACCGCGAATATCGGCAAACAAGACGGTGATGTCAATCCGTTTGCCGCCGAGGGCCAGGCTGTTGGGGTCGAGTTGTTGAATAACTGCGGGCGAGACCATGCGTTCAAACAGTTTGCGCTGGGCTTCAAGACGTTTGCGCTCGGTAAGATCATCCAGCACAATCGCAATACCCTGGGTAACTTCATTGGCATTTTTTAGCGGGGAAAGATTCAGGCGCCAGTCCACGCGGCCGCGCGCAGGCAGGCTGTGGCTGATCTCAAGGTCGGTGATGGATGCGTCATGATCGCGGGTGTCGGCAACCTGAGGCAGGATGTTTGCGGCGATGGTGGGCAGGACATCCGCCAGTTTGCGGCCCACGATTTCGAGTGCAGGCTGGCCGATGATGCCTTCGGCGGCGCGGTTGCAGAGCGTGACCTGGTCGTTAATATCTGCCGTGATAACTCCGCTGGCAATGGATGCAAAAATGTTATCCATCATGTTCTTTAATTCGGTCACTTCAGCCAGGGTGCGGCGAAGTGATGCAAACAGGCGAGCGTTGTCGATGGCGATGGCGGCCTGATTGGAAAAGGCGCCCAGCATGTCGCGTTCTGATTCGGTGAAGATACCGGAGCGGATGCGGTTGTCTGCGTAAATCACGCCAATCAGATCATTCTTGACCTTGAGCGGCACGCACAAAATGGAACGAAGGTTAAAGGCAATGATGCTTTCCTGGCCGCCGAAGCGCGGGTCTTCCTGGGCATTGGTGGTTAATATTGATTCGCCAGTTTCGATAACACGTTGGATAACGGTGTTGCTGACAGCATATTCACTCTGGTTGAGGGAGGCCTGTTCCCAGTTGCGCGCGATACGCGTGGACATTTGAGCGCTTTCATCGCGCAGCATTAAAAAGCCGCGTTCGGCTCCGGTAAGTTTGATAATGTTGTCCATTACAATACGCAGAACTTCATCCAGCTCGAGAGATGAATTGATGACCTGCCCGATCTCGGTCAGCGCAATCAGGTTTTTACGCTCTTCGGTAAGAGCCGTCACCTTCTGCCCAAACCGGTACAGGCGGTTCTCCACCTGGGAAAGCTCCTCAAGGGTATTGGCTGGCAGGCTGTTTCTGACAGGCGCAATGGATGAACGCAGCTGCGCAATGGATTGGCTTATGGCTTTTAGTTGTTGGTCAACATTAGAAGGAGTTTTCTCGGTCATTCTCTAATCTCCATAAAATCTGCCGAGCATTAATTTGCGAATGGTAAAGAACCGGATCATCCAGCTATGACGTAAAGCATCCACTGGCTGTGCGGCTGTGGGTGTATAGAGGGTCTGTTCGAGTGCGCGGGTGAGGGCTTCGATTTCTGCAGAGGCTTCGGGAAGCAGCCGCTTAAGCAGTTCTGCGCGCTCGGACGGGGTGGCATGTTGGGATTGGGGTCTGCGCAGCCAGGCGAGGGCCTGATTGATGGCATGGAAAGAGCGTTCAACGCTGCTTACTTCACTCCAGCGCAGCCAGCGGTCAAGCCAGGCGGGGTTTTTGAGGTTATAGCGAGTATAAACTGCTTTGACCATGCGCGGTACTCTTTGCCGCACAGGTTGGCGGCGTTCCAAGCGCAGGGCGAGGATACCTGCCAGCCCCAGCGCACAAACCAAAATTATAACCCACAGCCATTGATCACGTTTAAAGCCAAGGAAAGTTGCCTGGGCTGCGATAAGCGCATCTGTTGGGTCAATTGCTTCGTGCCCTCCGCGCGGTGCGTTGGGGTCGCCGTCGATCAGATCTGGGCGCTGGCTGTTTGTCGACCCGGCCACCTGATCACCACTGGGGCGGATGAGTGCCTGCTGGTTAACCGTAGGCTCAAACTCTAGCCAGCCAATCCCGGCAAAGTAAACCTCAGGCCAGGCATGCGCATCCATTCCACGTACGATGTAGGTTCCGTAATTTGCGTTTTTTCCCTGGGCATAGCCCACCACCATGCGGGCTGGTATGCCGATCGAACGCAGCAGCAGAACTTCTGCGCTGGCGTAGTAATTGCAAAAACCACTTTTCCAGCCAAATAAAAACCAGCTTAGCGGATCCATTGCGGGCGGCGGCTCAGGGATGGTTTCGGAATAGGTGTAATTTTGACGCAAATATTCCGTGACTGCCTCCACTTTGTCATAAGTGGTTGATTTACCGGTGGTGATCTGCAATGCCAGCCGGTTTAGATCTGGCGCAAGATTGGGGGGCAGCTGTAAATAGCGGTCTTTGATCCAAGCGGGGTAGGCTGTACTTGAATTACGCAGTTCCTTGCGGGTAGGGTTTAATAGGAGGGCTCGGACCTGGTACTGATCACCGGTTTGAAGCGTTGACTTCACATTCCAGCTTAATGGGTCTGTGCGGGCTTCTGTTTGGGGTGCGATCTGGATGGAACCATCGCGGCTGGCCCAGATTGGTAAGGAAGGAGTAGCCAGCATGGTGCTCTGGCTTGTCTGCCAGGTGAAGATGAACTCTCCCCTGGGAGCGGGCATGATGTCTGAACGCACAAGGCTGCCCTGGTCGGGGTTGAAACTTACGCTCTGGCTTTTGGAAGTCTGCCAACTGCCACCCTGGTACTGGTCATAGGTTCGTACGCGCCAGTAAAAACGGGGCTGGCTGCTCGTGGGAGCGTGGACACGGAAAAGCTCGGCCTGGCCGGTTCCGGCAATACGCCCCAGGCCCATCACATTGCCATACAACTCGCCCACATTGTTGGCAGAACTCTGGCCATTAAGCGCCGCAAGCACGTCATTGAACCGTTGGCGGGTGGCATCAAATGGTTCGCTGAAGGTGCGCCAGGTGCGCGCTGCTACAGGCAAAACCGCGGCCGGGGCGGGCAGCATCCAGGCTGCCATAATGATGAGGGCTGCCGCGATAATCATGTTTTTGGTGAGATCAAATTCCGGGTCGCTTCCGGCGATTATGTTTTGTTGTTCCCAGCGTTCGCGCGACTTAAGTAGATTGATGCGCCCGGCTAATAAGATTGCGAGGAAAAAATAGAATGCCACGCCCCAGATGTGTTCAGTTTTGAAACCATCATAGTATTGGATGATTAATACGGGCAGGGTGGATGGAAGTAAGACCGGGAAGATTGCGGGGCGTCGCAGCAGACGGTAGCCGCTGTAAATGCCAATGGCCCAGAACAGTACACACATAAGGGTAACAAAAAATATGGGGTCGACAATTGCCTTGCCGTTGAACAAGAACCCAAAAGATGCCCCCAAGCGCCCGAACAGGCTGCCCAGTTGTCCCAGGGCAGTTTTTTCGCCGGTGATGGCGCGGCAGAGCTGGGCGGGGATAATCACCAGGGAATAGCCAAGCAGCAGCCAGCGCATGGCGGCGGACTTAAATTGGCTGAATCCTAGTGCAAGGCCCAGAATGGCGCCTGCGACAGCCAGTGTTTCGACATAACCGAGATCTGGGGTCCATTCTGTGGTATCCAGGCGTACGGCGGCGGTAAAAACGAGCGCCACCAGCAGGCCAGCAACAGGCCAATCCCAGCGATTGGATGGTTCGGGTTTCATTGCATTGAGTGTACAATATTAGTGCAATACTCGTCAACCAATAATTAGTGCTCCAGCATTGAGGCGAGTGGTGTGCAAACTTGCAGCAGGTGTGTAGTATGTGGGAGCGTACTGGCATTAACTTTCTCACTGGAGACTGACATGGAAACAATCTGGAATACCGGCATTGCTTTTATCATCTGGTTTCAGGGTCTGGCTGGCTGGCAAGTTGCCCCGATGAAATTTTTCACATTTCTTGGGTCGGAAGAGTTCTTTCTGGTTGCGCTGCCGCTGATCTATTGGTGCGTGGATGCCAGCGCCGGTTTGCGGATTGGGGTAATTGTCCTGTTTTCAAGTGGGTTGAACGAAATTCTGAAGCTAAGTTTGCACGGGCCGCGTCCGTACTGGTTCAGTGCGGAGGTAAAGGCTTATGCATCAGAAACTACCTTTGGTGTGCCATCCGGGCATGCTCAAATTGCCACGGGGCTGTGGGGCATGGCTGCCGCGCAGATCAAGCGACCCTGGGGCTGGTGGGTGGCAGTTTTTGTGATCTTGATGATCGGGATTTCGCGCCTGTACCTGGCAGTACACTTTCCGCACGATGTTTTGCTGGGTTGGTTAATTGGAGCGCTAGTTTTATGGGCTTTCCTGCGTTTTTGGGATGCTATTGCAGCGTGGGCGAGGGGCAAGCGCTGGGGGCAGCAGGTGGGGCTGGCTTTTGGCCTGTCGATGATACTGGTGGTTTTTGGACTGATAGCTTATAGCGCATTGCACGGCTGGGGTATGCCCGCGGCCTGGCAGGAAAACATCTGGCTATCGGGTGTGGATGAGGTGCCTGCGCCAGTATCGCTCAAAGGCACAATGACCTCCGCCGGGGCATTATTCGGGTTGCTGGCGGGGCTGGCGTGGATGAATTCGCGCGGCGGGTTTGATTCTCGAGGCGGAGTGTGGCAGCGCGCTGCGCGGCTAATTCCTGGCATAGTGGGTGTTCTGGCTTTGTATGCGGGTCTGTCTGTGGTTTTCCCCGGCGGAGATGGGTTTTTGCCTTATTTGTTGCGTTATGTGCGTTATACACTGATCGGGATGTGGATTTCTGCCGGGGCACCGTGGCTTTTCCAAAAAATGAACCTGGCCGCTACCCCTCCCCGATAACTTTGAAAGGAAGGCAGGTATCTTTTCAATATTTCGTGGATTAAGGTGACAGTCACCCAGTTTTCAGCGCTTGAACTCCGAAAACGCCGGGTGACTGTCACTTTTCCACTCTTTTTTGAGACGAAATCAAGGCAGCGTGTCTTGCTAAGGATTTACCTACCGGCTGTCAAGGGAAGAGCTGAAGTTGAAAGGATAGTTGTAAATTTTCTGTAAAGAATTTTTGGATGAACTGAACCCGGATTGCAAACTTCCTTTGATATAATAAAATTGTTGATATTTGTGAGTTGGTGCATCGAGCTAAGTAAATATGACCCTTGAACAAGGTACCCTATTAAACGGGCGTTATAAAATTGTCGATATCCTCGGCCAGGGGGGGATGGGGTCTGTTTATCGCGCCATGGACGAGAATCTGGGCATGGAAGTTGCCGTTAAAGAGAATCTCTTTACAACGGATGAATATTCGCGCCAGTTTCGTCTTGAAGCGGTTATTTTAGCCAGTTTACGTCACCAAAACTTGCCGCGTGTGACCGATCATTTTGTGATGGATGATCGGGGGCAATACTTTGTCATGGATTACATTGAAGGTGAAGATTTGCGGCAGCGCATGGAACGCATGGGGATCATTCCAGAAGAAGATGTTATTTTAATTGGCGCGGCAGTCTGTGATGCGCTCGCTTACCTGCACACACGCAAACCTCCGGTGCTGCACCGCGATATCAAGCCTGGTAATATCAAAATAACATCCGAAGGGCTAGTGTTCCTGGTTGATTTTGGTCTGGCCAAGCTGGTGCACGGCAGTCAGACCACTACCACCGGCGCACGCGCCATGACGCCCGGATATTCACCCCCTGAACAATACGGAACCGCCCGCACTGATCCGCGCTCGGATGTGTATTCGCTTGGCGCTACCCTGTTCGCAGCCTTAACGGGGGTTATTCCCGAAGACGGCCTGGCGCGGGTGATGGACAATGTGCAGCTCACGCCGATTCGCAAGCATAACCCCAGGATTTCACGCAGGCTGTCTACGGTCATTGAAAAAGCGATGGAGGCCTACCCGGATGACCGGTACCAGCTTGCCGAAGATTTTCGGCGCGGGCTGCTCAATTCAAGCTCAAAAACGCAGCGTTTTTCAGAGCTGGATTTAAATATCAGCGTTGCGCCGCCGCCAGAGGAGCCTACTACTTTGCCCGGGGAAGGCGCCCCTGAGAAAAAGCCTATCCTGGTTCAGGCAGCCCCTGTGGCTAGAACCCGTATGAGCAACCGGCGATTGCAGCGTTACCTGGTACCAGGCGCGTGGGTTGGAGTGGCTTTATTGCTGCTGATGGGCTGGTTCTTCTGGAATGGAAACCCCGGGTTTAAGAATGGATTATTTGGGGCGGCCCCGGTGCAATTTACAGCAACCACTGTTCCGATCAGTTCTCGATCAACAGAAACACCGGCGCAGCCTGCGCTGCCTGCAACAGCAACAATGACACCAGATGCAACTATTGAGCCAACTGCGATACTACCGACGGCTACTCCGCAGGGGGGCGGTTGGGGAGAACTGGCTTTTGCTTCCAAACGCACGGGTCTTCCGCAGATTTACATCATGCGCTCGGACGGCAGTGATGTGCGGCAAGTAACCAACGAACAGGATGGAGCCTGCCAGCCTGACTGGTCACCTGACGGTCTAAAGATCGTTTATATTTCTCCCTGCCGGGAGAAACAGGACACTTACCAGAACTCTAGCCTGTATATTTTGGAGATCAGTACGCAGAGGCGCACGGTCCTGCCGGCCAGCCTGGGAGGCGATTTTGAACCGGTCTGGGCGCCGGATGGCAAACGTATTGCATATACTTCTATGCGCGATGGGTATATGGAAATTTATATGACTAATCTTGAAACCAACCTGGTAACGCGTTTGACCAAAGCGCAGAGTATTTTGACCGGTTTGTACGCGCATCAGCCAGCCTGGAATCCATTTGGATCGCAGATCGCTTATGTACTCAAGCGGCAGGGTGTATCGCAGATATGGATCACGACCGATGGCGATGTCAATATGGATAAACCTAACACGCAGTTGGTGCAAAGCGGTAATAAGGCGATGGATTCTTCACCTGTTTGGTCGCCTGATGGGATGTATATTGTTTTCAATCAAACCAATTTTGACGGCAGCGCACCTTACAAGGCAATGAGCATACGCTATGAAGATCGCGGTACTAATCAAGCGGTACAGCTCAACCTTGAACCCTGGCCGGTGGTGGATATCGGTTTCTCACCAGATGGTCAGTGGCTTTGCTTTGAAAGTTGGCCCGAAAAACCCATCAACCAGGATATTTACATTACCAGTGTATCCGGAGCCAACCGCTCCCGCCTGACCACTGACCCTGGTTATGATTTTGACCCGGTCTGGCGCCCAAACATCATCCGAAAATGACAACTTCACAAAGGCCTTTTCGCAAAGAGGTACTGGTGTACAGGTGTCTGGTATTTATTTTTAATCAGAACGGCTATTACAATAATTGATTGGTGTAAAAAATGACCCTTGGTCAAGGAAATCTACTATATAACCGTTATAGAGTGGTGGAAATTTTAGGTCGGGGCGGCATGGGAGCAGTTTACCGCGCCACTGATGAAAGTCTGGGCGTGGAAGTGGCTGTAAAGGAAAACCTGTTCACTACAGATGATTATGCGCGCCAGTTTCGCATGGAGGCAGTCATCATGGCCGGGATTCGCCATCCCAACCTGCCACGGGTGAGCGACCATTTCGTAATTGACGATATGGGGCAATACCTGGTGATGGATTACATCGAGGGTGATGATCTGCGCCAGCGCATGGATAAAAAAGGATCCATCTCAGAAAAAGAAGCCATTCAGATTGGCAGCGCCGCCTGTGACGCCTTGATCTACTTGCATTCACGCAAACCACCGATCCTGCACCGCGATATCAAACTTGGAAATATCAAGCTTGGCAGCAACGGACAGGTTTATCTGGTTGATTTTGGGCTGGCCAAAATGGGCTGGGCGCATGAGGAAACAATGGCCGCCGCCCGGGCGATGACGCCGGGTTATTCACCTCCGGAACAGTATGGTTCGGCGCATACAGATGCCCGCTCAGATATTTATTCATTGGGTGCTACTCTGTATGCTGCACTGACCGGCGCCATCCCTGAAGACAGCCTGATGCGTGTTATGGATGGCCTAGCGCTGACTCCTTTGCGCAACATTCGTCCCGAAATTTCGGAGCGGCTGGCGGGAGTGATCGAAAAAGCGATGGAAACCTCAGCAGCCAATCGTTATCAATCTGCGGAGGAATTCAAGGAAGCGCTGCTGGGAGCTGATAACGCCGAGTATGGTGGTGTCAAAGGAAAAGCCGCGATAAAATCCCCTGAGTATGTGCCAGAAAAGCGAAAGAAATTAGTTCCGATATTCTGGAGGCTGGCTGGGGTTTTTGTGCTTTTGCTGGTTGTGGCGGGTGGGGCAATTTTTATGAACCCGGCGTATCAAAATAGGCTGCAGGCTGCGTTCTTTCCCGTACCGAGCGCCAGCCCTACAGTGGTGTCTACGCTTGCAGCAACCGCTACGGTTCCTGCGGCTGCTGCGGTGATTGTGGCAACTGAGACCAGTGTACCGTCACCAACTCCGAACCCGACCCGGCCTATCAGTACCGCGACCAGTACAGCAACGAGTGCGGTCACTTCAACCGCCACCAGCATCCCCTCACCAACGGCCACGCTGTTGGCTGTTGCCCAACCAACGCCCCAGGGCGGGGGGATGGGACAAATTGCATATGCGTCGATTGTGGGTAAAGTGGCGCAGATTTTTTTGATGAATACAGACGGCAGTGAACTGCGTCAATTGACCAATGCAACAGAAGGGGCATGCAGCTTTGATTGGTCACCGGATGGCAAGAAACTGATTTACAGCTCGCCTTGCGATGATAAAAGAAAAGATTACCCGGGTTCCAGCCTGTACGTGCTGGATATTGAGAAAGATAGTACCAGTTCTCTACTATTTAAGGCGTCCGGCGATTTTGAACCTGCCTGGTCACCGGATGGCAAACAAATTGCCTTTACATCCTTGCGGGATGGTATGATGCAAATATATGTTTACAGGTTGGGCGATCAAAGCCTGAAGCGTCTGACTGCCCTGGCGAACAGTCCCCAGGCGCATTACCCGGCCTGGTCGCCAGATTCAAGCCGAATTGCCTACACTGTCATTCGCAGCGGTTTGCTTCAAATTTGGACCATGTCTGCGGATGGTAGCAATCAGAAACAGCTGGTGCGCACAGGCGGCGCTTTCTCGGAATATTTGCCAATCTGGTCGCCGGATGGTGCAACCCTGCTTTTCAGTGAAACCAATGCAGGTCTTAATGGGCTTTCATCGTTGCAGCGCTATACCTTTAAGACCAACCTGGTTGATGCGCTGTTTGCTTCCAATTTGGTGTCATCGGCTGATGCGCATTTCTCGCCGGATGGGGCCTGGATTGTTTATGAAGGGTCGGATAGCAAGACCCAAAATATATACATCTGGCACTTGTTTGATGGCGAACCAAAGCGTTTGACCAGCTCTGCCTTGATTGATTTTGATGCGGTCTGGAGACCAGGCGGGGTACCGGCAAAATAAACCCGGGGAGCGTCTGCTTTGCCGGGAGTAAATTTTCAAGAAAAGGCTGCCAAATTTTTGGGCAGCCTTTTCTTTTGAGACGATTACGAGAACGGGTGTTCGGGAAATTTTAAGCCAATCGTCAGGTTTGCGGGGCAGTTGGGATGCTATAATGATTTGAGCGATGCGAGAAAAAAATGTCTGAATCCTTTGTACACCTGCACACGCATACTGTTTATTCATTGCTGGATGGTTTTTCAAACATCAAGAAGCTGGTCAAACGCGCCAAAGAGATGGAAATGCCGGCGTTGGCGATCACCGATCACGGCACGATGTTTGGCGTGATCGAGTTTTATAATGCTGCCAAAGAAGCTGGCATCAAGCCCATTATTGGGGTTGAAACCTACATGGCGGCCAGGCGCATGAACGATCGTGACAGCAAGCTGGATAAAAAGAGCAGCCACCTGCTTTTGTTGGCTGAAAACGACATCGGTTACCGCAACCTGCTCAAAATTACTTCTGCGGCCCAGATGGAGGGGTTTTACTATTTCCCGCGTATTGACCATGAATTTCTGGCGGACCATTCTGAAGGGTTGATCGCCACCTCGGGCTGTATGTCTGCTGAAATTCCGCGCCAGCTAATGGATGAAAAACCCGATGAAGCTGTGCGGCGCATGAACTGGTTTTACGATGTTTTTGGCCCGGACCGTTTTTATGTTGAGCTGCAGCAGCACAATATCACAGAACTGGTTGATCTGAACAAGAAACTTGTTGAACTTGGCGCGAAATATTCGGCCAAGTTTGTAGCGACCAATGACGTGCACTATATTGAACCGGAGGATGCCCAGTACCAGGACATTCTGCTGGCGATTCAGACGGGCAAGCTGCTGAGCGACCCGGACCGCATGCGCTATGACTCGCAAACCTTTTACCTGCGTTCGCCACAGGAAATGGGACGTTTGTTTTCCGAAATTCCCGAGGCGCTCTCGAACACGCTGGAAATTGCCGAGCGCTGCGAGGTGGATCTGGGGTTCAAGGGTTATCATTTGCCCGAATTTTCGGTGCCGGAAGGCTACACGCCTGAGAGCTATTTGCGGCATCTGTGCGATGGCGGGCTGGAAAAACGCTATGGCGCGCGCAAAACAAACCCGGAAATTCGGGAACGAATTGATTTTGAGCTGGGCGTCATCCATAAAATGGGCTTTGACGCGTATTTCCTGATCGTGTGGGACCTGTGCCGTCATGCCAGCGAAAATAATATCTGGTACAACACGCGCGGTTCAGCAGCCGGGTCGCTGGTGGCATATTCCCTGTTCATCACACTGGTGGACCCAATACAGCATCACCTGCTGTTTGAGCGCTTTCTTAACCCCGGGCGTGTCTCCATGCCCGATATTGACCTTGATTTCCGTGACGACCGCCGTTCGGAAATGCTCGAGTACACCGCGCGTAAATACGGCGACGATAAAGTAGCCCAGATCATTACTTTTGGAACAATGGCGGCGCGCGGTGCGCTGCGGGATGTGGCGCGGGTGATGGATATTCCTATCCCTGAAGTGGATAAAGTTGCCAAGCTGGTACCCAATATCCCGGGCAAGCCGATGTCGCTTACAGAAGCGCTGGAGCAGGTGCCGGATTTCAAAGCTGCTTATAATGCCGATCTAAAAGTGCGCAAGCTGGTGGATACCGCCATTCACATGGAAGGCACGGTGCGAAATGCCGGCACACATGCTGCCGGGCTGGTGATTGCGGATAGACCGATCACTGATTACCTGCCGATCCACCGGCCTACTTCCGGCTCGGAGGAATCACCGGTTAAAACGGTGACGCAGTTTGAGATGGGCATTCTCGATAATATGGGCATGCTCAAGGTGGACTTTTTGGGTCTTTCGACTCTGACGGTGATGGCTCGCGCCTGTGCCATGATCACAGAGCGGCACGGCGTGGTATATGATTTAAACAACATTCCACTCGATGACGCGGATACATTTAAGATGCTGGGCAAGGGGCAGACCGCCGGAGTCTTCCAACTGGAAGGCACGGGGATGACGCGTTGGGTGGTGGAAATGAAGCCCAGGAACCTGGATAACATCATCGCCATGGTGGCACTCTACCGGCCCGGGCCAATGGAGTTTATCCCCAGTTATATTCGGCGGATGAATGGCGTGGAGCCAATCGAATACCGGCACCCATCGCTGGAGCCGATTTTTAGCGATACCTACGGCATTCCGGTCTACCAGGAACAGATCATGCGCGCGGCGGTGGATATCGCGGGTTACTCACGCTCTGAATCAGATGACCTGCGCAAGGCGATCTCAAAAAAGCAGTTCGATAAGATTGTCAAGCACAAGGAAAAGTTTATTAAAGGCGCTTCTGAGCGCGTGATGGACAAGGCTACTGCCACCGCGATCTTTGAAGATTGGGAACAGTTTGCGCGCTACGGCTTTAATAAGAGCCATGCGGCAGATTACGGCCTGGTTTCGGTGCAGACTGCTTTTCTAAAGACGCATTACCCGGCTGAATACATGTCTGCGCTGATGTCGGTTTTCAAAGATACCAGCGACAAGGTTTCCCTGTACATCTCTGATGCGCGCGCAATGGGGATTGCGGTATTGCAGCCGGATGTCAATTTCTCGTTGTTGGATTTTAGCATCGAAGACAGATTGGATGAAAAAGGCGAGAAGCGCCCGGCAATTCGCTTTGGGATGAGCGCCATCAAAAATGTGGGTGTGGGGCCTGTAAATTTCATTCTGGAGGGGCGTATTCGGGATGGAAAAGATATTCCCTTCAGGGATCTGAATGATCTTGCCAACCGGGTGGATCTCAAGGCGGTCGGCAAGCGCTCCCTGGAATGTCTGGTCAAAGCTGGCGGTATGGATGGGTTTGGTGAGCGCGTGGCTCTGCTGGCGGCGCTGGATCAGCTGGTTGCGGCCAGCACCAGCCACTTTAAGGCGATTGAAAGCGGACAACTATCGCTGTTTGGCGCGAATACAGGTGTACAGGCACAGCATATCATCCTGAATAATTTGAAAACGGATAAAAAAGAGGCGCTGGCATGGGAGCGGGAACTGATCGGCCTGTATCTTTCTGATCACCCGCTGCGCGCGTATGAACAATACTTGACGCAAGGCATGGTTACCGGTTCACAACAGCTTAACGAAATAACCAGCCCGCAGCAAGTACGTGTGGCGGGACTTGTCGTTGCGTCACGGCCGTACAAGACGAAAACCGATAAGATGATGGGCTTTGTGACTTTGGAGGATATGGCCGGTAATATCGAACTGGTACTATTTCCAAAAAACTGGGAAAAATACCGCGCGCTGTGCGAGGATGGAAAAGTGGTGCTGGCGATTGGCAAACTGGATACCGCCACTTCACCACCGAAGGTATTGGTGGATGAAATTCGTACGGATTTCACCATGTATGTATCGGCGGATAAGGGTGCCGGGCCAAATGCCCCTGCAGACGATCTCTTTGCGCCGGAAGATGAGGCGCCGCCCGCTGCCAACAAAGTGACGCAGATAAACGGGCAGGCACCTGCCAAACTGCCGACCGTATCACAAAAGGTTGCCCAACCTGCGGCGGATTATCAACCAGAACCGTTGGAGCCGGAGGATGGGGATATGCCGCCTGAGCCGGATGCGCCACCGGATTGGGATCAATTTGCGGCGCCAGCAAATACGCATTTTGCTGCGCCGACACCCATGGATGATATGCTGGAAATGGAACGGTTGTCTCCGGCTGCACCAAACAGGAAACCACCCACTGCCAGCCTGAATCTGACGCTGGATGAAACGGCTGCTTTTGTAGTTCCGCATTCGCTGCCGCCGATTGCGCCGCCTTTGCTTCCAGAAGAGTTATCAGACAACAGTATGCCACCGCGTTTGATTACCATTGTATTGCGACCTGGTGGTGATAATGACCGCGATCGCAGGCGGATCAAGAATGTATACGGGATTTTAATTTCTGCACATGGTAAAGATCGTTTCCAGTTTCAAATTTTTGAGAATGGGCGCGGTCATCTGCTGGATTTTCCCAACGATACGACCCGAATAGGGCCGGATATGCTGGCACGGCTTAAGAAGCTGATTGGGGAAGAGACCTGGCGGGTGGAAGAAATCACTTATCAATAAAAATAGCGGCCGGGCGGCCGCTATTTTTATTGATAGGTATTTGAAAAAGCTTATTTCCAGGGAATTTGCGTATAAAAAACGTAACCGGAAAGCCATACTCGTGCGGGCAAGCCTTCATAGCGTTTCATGTTGTCCATTTTGCAAACGATGTGGCGGGAACCATCGTAGACGCAAGACAGGGGGTAATTTAGTTTATCGATGGTAATCGAGGCGCGAACATCGGAGCGCGGGGTGAGCCCCTTGGTATCGAATTTCATGACCACGGTGTTACCAGAAAAGTAAACACCCAGCAGCCGGATGACCTTCTTGCCTGGCGATGAGAATGCCATGGAAAAAGCCATTGACAAAACTGAAATTGCAACCAGAATAAGTGTTAAATTTTTCTTCATTGTAATTCTCCTCTTTTTTTTTAAATCAGCAAGATTCAACAAGAATTCGCTGTCAAATAATATCCGGACCGGTAAATCCCAAAGGGAACTGATGGAGGCGGTCTGGCAGTCGTTGACCCTTTGCACCCAGTATATTTTCAAAGGATGCCCGTGTGGCGTTAGACCTATAACTTTGCGAGGCTGGTTTTCACCAGTTGTGGCTTTTACACTTACGTTATTAAGTTGTACAGACTATCTTCTGTATTTATTATAGACCAAATTCTATGGGACTAAAGAGGTTGAGACCGCCCTGATATTAAATTGTAAGGTGTAGATTGATTGCCAATCCCCCATTGGGTTGACTCGCTTTATGTTTTACGTACTTCGGAGCAGCGGTCACAATCGGAATTACTGCAGAGAAGTGCATATTTATTTTTTTTGATAATTTCAATCACTCGCACCATCAGGGCTCTGAGGGGTATAGCCAGCACTGTGGCATTGCCCACTTTTACGCTTTTTGTAAAAATGCGTACTTCTGGTTCGATGGCTTGAAACCCAGCCGAACAACCTGGAAAGCCCGGGCAGGTTACAGTACCAGCTTGAGTGAGTGCCCAGCGTGTAAATTGTTTGCGTCCGGCCAGTTTCTCGGCGAAATGGATGCTGGTATTGGTGGTGTGATCGACTCCGAGGAGCAGCACCCAGCCATCCTGTTCCACCAGCGCGCGCAAAGGGGCGAAGGGTTCTTCAAGGGTTTGTGTTTTGAGGATATTTTCGGCACGAAAGCCAGCGAACGACAGGATTGGGTGCATGGAACGCCGGGCTTCGGGCCAGTGACGCATGCTTTCGGGGATGATGCCCATCATACGATCAGCAGGCATATCATGATTGTATACCTCGGAAAGACGGTTCCATTGCTGCCCGCGCGCGTAATTGATGGCGTTGTTGGCCGGGCCTGAGACAGGGGTGGTCAGGGTTTTGTAGGTATGGGTGGGCATGATAAATGCCCCGGTAGTATATGACAAACTGGTTACAACCGCATCTGCTCCGCCCTGAATCTGGCCAAAGGAACTCAATGAGGCATGCACGATGACCGGTTTTTTTTGCAAGCCAAGCGTTTCGAAAGCGACGATCAGATCATTGAATGTCAGCATAGTATGAGTCCCCGGTGCAGGTTGTGCCTACTTACCTTGCCAGCCTGGCTTGCGTTTCTCTATGAAGGCGCGCATGCCTTCTTTTTGGTCTGCGCTGTTGAATAGATTATAGAATAACTCACGTTCTGCCTGCAACCCATCCGTGAGCGCCAGTTCATAAGCATTTTGAACCGCGCGCTTGCCGGCAACCAGCGCAAGGGGGGCGCGGGCTGCAATTTCTGCCGCCAGCAGGAGGGCTTCATCCAAAAAGCGCTCGGCAGGCACCACGCGGTTTACAAGGCCAAGGTGCAGGGCTTCCGCCGCGGAAAGCGTGCGGTTGTTTAGCACCATTTCCATTGCGAGCGCTTTGCCAACTGCGCGGGCCAGCCGCTGTGTGCCGCCTCCGCTCGGGATAACCCCGATGGTTATTTCTGGTTGGCCAAAGCGGGCGGTTTCGGAGGCGACGATCATGTCGCAGGCGAGGGCCAGCTCGCAGCCGCCGCCCAAGGCAAAACCGCTGACAGCGGCGATGACCGGCTTCTGGATGCTGCGCAGGCCTTCAAAAAGCTTTACAAAACCATTCGAGCGCATCTCGTCCGAGGAGGCATCAGCGATAAATTTAATATCAGCGCCCGCAGCAAAGACGCGTTCAGAGCCGGCGATCAACATGGCACCGATATGCGGGTTGCTGTCGAAAATTGCGAGGGCTTGCAAAAGCTCATTCAAGAGCTGCGGATTCAGCGCGTTCATGGCCTGAGGGCGATTGAGCACGACCAGCCCCACGCGCCCGTGTGTTTCAACCAGAATAGATGTGTAATCGTTCATGGATTAAAAACCTTCCAACTTGCTTAAGTCTGCGATACCGCCCGCCAGTCCGGCAATCTGCTGCAGCATGCCGAGACGATTGTCTCTGACAGCCGGGTCTTCAGCCATGACCAATACTTTATCAAAGAAGGTGTTGATGACCGGGATGAGGGGAAGCATTGCGTTGAGCAATTCATCCACGGATTGCGGCCTGGAGGCAGATTGCTGTTGTATGACTGTGTATAGTTCACGCTCGGCGGGTTCAATGAATTTCAGCGGGTCCACCCGGGGTTTGAGCCGGGCGGCCTTGTCGCTGCGGGTGATGCGTGCGCAACGGGCGTAGGCATCCAGCGTGGCGTTCCAATCGGGGCGGGCGACCCATTCTGTGAACTGGCGAACCGCGCGCAAAGCTCCAGACGGGTTGTCGGACTGGGCGGAAAGAACCGCATCGACGATATCGTACCTGTAGCCCTGGTCATTCAGCACCACGCGCAGGCGTGCGGTGATAAATTCGAGAACCTGGGCTTTGACGGCGTCGGTTACATCCAGCGGCTGGGTGGCGGCGGATTTCTCAACGGCGGATTGCAGATCAAAATCAAGGCTGTGTTCGATCAAGGGTTGGACGATGCCAATGGCGGAGCGGCGCAGTCCAAACGGGTCTTTTGCGCCGCTGGGCACCAACCCGGCAGCAAATAGCCCGACCAGCGAATCGAGGCGGTCTGAAAGCGCGACCACCAGCCCCGTTTTTGTGCGCGGAACGGCCTGGTATTGTTCGCCAATCGCGAAGGCCACATCCGCATTCTCGTTGGAGCGCAGCGCGTATTCGCGCCCGATGATGCCCTGCAGGGATGTCATTTCGGTGACCATTTGGGTCGTCAGGTCGGCCTTGCACAAGAAGGTGGCGCGCTTTGCCTGCGAGGTTTCTTCCATGGAAAGCCCCAACATGGGGGCCAGATCTGCGGCGAGTTTTAAGATGCGCTCGGATTTATCGAGCATGGAACCGAGTTTGGTCTGGAAAATGAGCGTTTTAAGCCCGTCGCGGTAATGTTGCAACGGCTGCTTGATGTCTTCGCGCACGAAGAAGTTGGCATCTGCGAAACGCGCGCCGAGCACGTGCTCGTTGCCGTGCGCCACAATATCGAGATGCTGGTCATCGCCGTTACGGATGGCGATAAAATACGGCAGCAGGGCAGTATCCGAAGAGGACTTCTGCACAGGGAAGTAGCGTTGGTGCTTCTTCATGGTGGAGATGAGCACATCACGGGGCAGGGTCAAAAATTCCGCGTTAAAACCGCCCAGGATAACGGTTGGCATTTCGATCAGGTTGGTCACTTCGGCCAACAGACCGGGATCGATGATTGCGCTGCCTTTGACGGTTGCGGCTGCCTGGTTGACCATTTCCACGATCAAACGTGAGCGTTCCTCAATATCCAGCGTGACACCTGCGGCGCGGATGGCTTCAAAATAAGCCGCCGCGGATTTAATTTCGATTGTGGGGGAGTCGTAGGGACGCAGGCCTCGTGACAGATTGGCTGAAGCTACCCCGGCATATTCAAAAGGAATGAGCGTGGAACCGAGCAGGGCTACCAGCCAGCGCAGCGGGCGAGAGAATGCCACGCCGCTGTTGTTCCACTTCATGGATTTTTCAAATTTAATACTGGCGACAAAGCCGGGCAGTGCCTGCGACAATACTTCTTGCGCGGGGCGACCCTTTTGCCGGACAATCGCCACCACGTAACGGCCGCCGTCAATATCACGTATTTCCAGGTCTTTGACTGTCAGCCCCTTGCCTTTGGCAAAACCGAGTGCGGCAGGGGTGGCAATACCGTCTTTGTCAAATGCACGTTCGGCTGGTGGACCTTTGACCAGGTCTTCACGGTCGGGCTGGTGCGGGGAAAGTGACTCGATAAAGGCTACCAGGCGGCGCGGGGTGGCATAGGTTCGCAGAGTAGTGTGCTGCAGACCGAGCTCGGACAGGAAGGCCGGGAGACGCTGGCGCAGTTGGGTCAGCGCGCTATCCACATCTGCGGCGGGCAGCTCTTCCACACCAATCTCGAGCAGGAAATCTGCCGGTTGTGTAGATGCGGCAGCGTTTAGAACGGGCTGTGGTGCGGCTTGCGAAGTCTGTGATTGCTGAAGCAGGGGGTATTCGAGGTTTTTGCGTTGTTCCAGGTAGGCTTCGGCTACTTTGCGAGCCATGTCACGCATGCGCCGGAAATATCCCTGGCGTTCGGTGACGCCGATCGCGCCGCGCGCATCCAAAATATTGAAGGTGTGCGAGCATTTGAGCACATAATCGTGAGCGGGCAGGACCAAGCCCTGCTCCAGGCAGGCGGCGCATTCGCTGGCGTATAGTTCGTACATCTGGCGCGCACGGTCCACGCCCGCAACCTCGTAGTAATACTTGCTGTGTTCGTACTCTTCCTGCCGGCGCACATCCCCATAGTTGATGCCGGGTGCCCAGGGTTCGCCCCAGATGGAAGGGGCATCGTTGAGAGCGATCAGGATGCGATCAAGACCGTAGGTGATCTCGACGGCCACCGGGTCGAGGGGCAGGCCGCCAACCTGCTGGAAGTAGGTGAACTGGGTGATCTCCTGCCCATCCAGCCAGACTTCCCAACCCAGGCCCCAGGCGGAGATGGCGGGCTGCTCCCAGTTGTCTTCAACAAAACGGATGTCATGCTTGCGCGGGTCGATGCCAATCGACTTGAGTGATTCGAGATAGAGTTCCTGCGGGTTGCCGGGGTCGGGCTTCAAAATGACCTGGAACTGGTAGTGCATCTGCAGGCGGTTGGGGTTTTCGCCATAGCGCCCATCATCGGGGCGAACGGATGGCTCGACGTAGGCTACATTCCAGGGTTCGGGCCCCAGTACGCGCAAAAAGGTGGCGGGGTTCATGGTTCCGGCGCCGACCTGGGTGTAATAGGGCTGCCAGATGACGCATCCGCGTTCGGCCCAGAAGTTTTGGAGTTGGAGAATGATGGATTGGAAGGTGTGTTTTTCAGTCATTTGGGGTGCCGATTTCGCTTAATGGATATGGTTTTGTATTAATTGCCTGGTAAAGAATTAAATTATTTCTTTTCCCAATCGCTGATGGAGGACTTGATGATGACGCGGATTTCTGGTTCGGGCACTTCATCCACGCCGTTATAACGATTCTTGCCCACCACAACAATCACCTCTCCGAGATTACCTTCTTCCATGTGGATTTGCTTCTCCAGAAGGGGTGTTCCTAAGAGTTTGGCTTGCAAAACTTCATCAATCATTGCTACGATGCTCAAGCCCTTGACCTGACCGGGTGTTTTGACATCATTTTGCAGCAAGCTGCGCAATCCGCGCATGGGGTCAATCTTGACAGGCACGCTTACGGCGGGCGGCTGTTGAATAAGTATGACTGGTTCGGAAACTTTCAGGGGCTGAGGTTCTGGGATGCGCGCCGGAACTTCTTCAGGCGGGGTAGGCAGGCTGGTCTGAGCTGGTTTCCCTTCCATCCAGGGCTTGAGCTGCACAATCAAGCCAACCAGACGTTGGCGCTGTTCAACGCTGATCTCATCCGGCGAATTCAGCCGGGCGCCATCCAATTCGAGACGCAGCTGACTGGCCAGGTCGATCACGACCCTTAAAACAGAGTGATCTTCCAGCCTGTTTATTTCAACAGGGGCAACTTTCTCTGATGAGGGAACGGGCTGATGGCTTTCAAGGTCCTTTTTGTGAAGCGATGCCGTAACACGGGCATCGAGCATGCCCAACCCGTAACCGGCGATGGCCGCCACGGCAATCAATATAAGGGCTGTTATTAGATTCATATCACCACCTGGCATTCTGGACAAAAATGAGTACCACGCTGACCCACCACAATGCGTTGAATTGGCGTGGCGCAGACCGGACAGAGTTGGCCTTCGCGTCCGTAAACGCGAAAATAATTTTGGAAATTCCCGCCCCGGTAGACCCAGTCGAAGCTGGCACCATTATGCTCAATGCCTTTAAGTAAAACGGTGAGTATCGCGCTGTGCAGGCGCAGTGCCTCTTCAAATAATATTGTATCCGAAAGACGCAAGGGGTGCACCCCTGACAAATGTAATGCCTCATCGGTATAGATATTGCCAAGGCCAGCCAAAAAGCTCTGGTCGAGTAGGAGCGGTTTCACCTGCCGGTGGCGTTCCAACAAACGGGCATGCAGTACGAGGGGTGTAAAAGCCGGATCAAATGGCTCAGGGCCAAGGGCTCCGATGACATCTTCCGGATGGGCGGTGAGCCAGACCCGGCCAAACTTGCGGGTATCGTTAAAAACAAGCTGCCGCCTGTCATCCAGGTTCAGGATCAGGCGGTCGTGCTTTTGCGGCTGGTAACTGGCTGGCTGCAACGCCAGGTCGCCGCTCATACGCAGATGAATAAATAAACTGAGTGCATTAAGTTGGAGATGAAGATATTTTGCACGCCTGCCCACATCCAGGATGTGCTGACCGGAGATGCGTTGCACGAAATCGGCAGGCGAGGGTGTGAAGATCGTTTTTTGCCACAAGACCTGAACGCCAAGCAGCTTACGCCCGATTAATTCGGGACGCAAGCCACGCGCAATGGTCTCCACTTCAGGCAATTCTGGCATGTTTGTTCACCGGTACCGGTTGAGGCTACTCATTGAACATTTCGCCCACGCTGCGGCCTTCGTGCGCGCGCAGGATCACTTCGCCAATCAGCGGGGAGACCGATAAGATTGTGAGGCGATCTTTTAACAGGGTGATCTTTTCAGGAGCAATCGGGACCGTGTCGGTTGTAATGAACTGCTTTACGGGCAAGGTTGCCAGGCGGTCGGCTGCGTTGGCTGAGAAGATTGGGTGCACACAGATCACATACACATCGCGGGCGCCTTTTTCTTTTACCAGGTTAACGGCCTGGACAATCGAACCCCCGGTGTCGATTTCATCATCCACGAGAACCACATCGCGGTTTTCGACTTCGCCAATCACAGTCAGGGCCTGGGCCCTGGCATCATTTGCCATGCGACGCTTTTCGATAAAGGCAATTGGGGCATCCATATCGGCTGCGACGTTACGACCCTTCTTGGCAAAACCCAGATCCACGGTGACTACCACGGGGTCTTTCATCTTGGGGCGCAGGGTGCGCAGGTGTTCTGTGATCATGTAAAAACCTGTCAGCACATCGCCCGGAATGGAGAAAAAGCCCTGTACCTGCCCGGCATGGGGATCCAGCACCATATAACGGTCTGCTCCGGCGACCTCGATCATATCCGCCACCAGGCGAGCCGTGATCGGCACGCGCGGCTGGTCCTTTTTATCGGAACGCCCGTAGGCCAGGTACGGCATGACTGCTGTAATACGCGCGGCAGAATCGAGCTTAAGGGTTTGAACCAGGATCAAAAGCTCCATCAAATTGCGGTGGACCGGGGTGGAAGTGGTTTGAATAACATACACATCCTGTCCGCGCACACTTGAATGCAACTTTATAAATAAATTCTCATTTGGAAACTGAATAATATCCCGCCCGCATAGCGGCGCTTTTACGTAGTCAGACACTTTCTGTGCCAGGTCCGGCGAGCCGGTACCGGCATACAGCTTGATGCCGCCGTACACTTCCATATCATGATGCGTATGATTTGCCATAATTTCCTTCTTGAATTACTTTCGAGCATCCCATTCAGAGCGCAACACGCTCATCAACAATAAGTCCACATAACGCCCATCCCGATAAATAGCCTGTCTGAGTATGCCTTCATGCACGAAACCGCATTTTTCATAAGCGCTTTTGGCACGGGGATTGGTTTCCAAAACAACAAGAGAAATGCGGTTGAGGTTGAGGGCTTCAAAAGCATGTTTCAGGGTAAGCAAAGTTGCAGCGCTGCCGTACCCGCGGTTCCAATACTCTTTGTTTCCAATTGAAATACCGAACTCGGCGCAGCGGTCAACTGCTTGAATTCCATGCAAGCCGACACTGCCGATGTGTATCCAGCCACCAGCCGGCAAGCGCGCATCCACAGCGAGAGGGCGTTCTTCTTCCGGGCGATCGCCCAGTTTATCAAACCACTGCGTCTCTGCCCAGCTAGACATGGGCGTAATGCGGCGCAGCCCGGCAGTTACTTCGGGGTCATTAAACCAATCCACAAAACGTGGAAGATCTTCGCGTTCGACAGCGCGCAAACGAACTCGTTCAGAAGTGATCATAGTCTGCATCCTTTAATAACACATTGAGCGCCTCGCGAGGCGATAGCTTGCGTTTTTGTATGGAATCCATGATTTCGTCAAGTTTTGCTTGATGGAGCCTGGCGCGGAAACGATCCAACAGGGTTTGCTGGACAAACAGATCGAATTCGGCGGTGAGCCGGTTTCGATCACGCCTGTGCCATTCGCCGCTCTTATGTAAATGCGCGGCATGCGCGCGGACTGCATCAATCAGAGCTGGCAAACCGCTACCGTCGGTTGCGACAGTGCGCAGGATGGGCGGGATCCACATGGCCGCGCCGCTCTCAGGCTGCGCCGGGGCTTCCACTCTCAGGCTCTGGCCGTGGTGCTGGAAAATCTTTTGCACCGGGTGGGCCAGGTCCAACATGGATTTTAACGCCCGTTCCGTGCTTTCCACACCGGGGCGGTCGGCCTTGTTGATGACCAGAATATCTGCAATTTCCAGGATGCCAGCTTTGATGGCCTGGATTTCATCACCCAGACCGGGGGCTTCCACCACCAGGGTGGTGTGCGCCAGCCGGGCAATATCCACTTCGCTCTGACCCGCGCCAACCGTTTCAATCAGGATCACATCAAAGCCGGCAGCGTCAAATACCTGGACTACTGCGGCGGTGGCCTGCGCCAAGCCGCCCAACGAACCACGTGAAGCCATGGAACGGATAAACACGCCCGTGTCACCTGACAGGTCACGCATACGCACGCGGTCGCCCAATACCGCTCCGCCGGTAAAAGGACTGGATGGATCAATTGCAACCACGGCCACGCGCAAATCCAACTTGCGGAATGACAGCGCCATGTGGTTCACCAGCGAAGATTTGCCAGTGCCGGGTGAGCCGGTGACACCCACCAGATGGGCCTGCCCGGTATGCGCAAAAAGCACATCCAGGGCAGCACGGCCATCCGGGGTGTTGTTTTCCACCTGAGTTAATAGGCGGGCCAGCGACAGGCGGTTACCAGAGAGGACAGCCTCGGCCAGGGAAGTCATAAGCGACGTTGGGTTTGTTGATTGTTAAAAAAGAACATCAGGCAACTACATCTGCCAGCGCCGCGCGAATATCGGTTACGATCTGTTCGGTGGATGCGCCAGGCCCGTAAACTGCGGTGATGCCCAATTCTTTTAAACGAGGTGCGTCTTCATCTGGAATAATGCCACCGATAAACACTCTGACTTGCTGCTGGCCGTTAGCCTTGAGCAAAGCCAGGATGCGCGGAGCCAGGGCCATGTGCGCGCCCGAGAGAATTGATAAACCGACCACATCCACATCTTCCTGCAAGGCGGCTTCGGCGATCATTTCTGGTGTCTGGCGCAGCCCGGTATAGATGACTTCCATGCCGGCGTCACGCAGGGCGCGCGCTACAACTTTCGCGCCCCGGTCATGACCATCCAGGCCAGGTTTGGCTACGAGTACTCGTATTTTTCGTTCGCTCATGTTGCCTCCAAAATGGGGTCTTACGGGATGATTATACTATTGAAGTATTCACGCGCTCTTTGGATTGGGGTGGGAATGCGGGGAGATTGCGGTGTTTGAGGCGCGGAATTTCAAAACCGAGTTATGTTACGCCTGTTCTATAATTTATGCTATACTTTAATATAATATGGAAACGTCGCGCGCGTATTGGCCGGTGTGGGTGGATTGCCTGCGCAGACAGGGTATGGCTGACCTTGCCGCCTGGCTGCTGGATGCGGCCGGGCCTTTGAATATTCTGGGGGCCCAGGCGCTTTACTTCAGCCAGCCATTTCTACCAACCTCATCTGTAAACGCAGTGCATGCACTGGCGCACTTATTGGAGCAAGAAGATGAAGCAAGGGATTTTACCGCCCTGCTGAAAGGAAAGCATCCGTGACTTCCACAGGTTTAGCCGGACTGGGCATCGTTGTACTGGTAACCATATTATTGGCCTTTTTGGCCTTGATTCACCGGCGCTCCCCCTTCTCATTTCGCAGCATCCCCGCCTTTTGGCGCGTGCGCCGGGCAGCCAGCCTGGTGGTCGAAGACGGTACGCGGCTGCATGTTTCGCTGGGGAACGGCAGTATCCTTACCCCGGCGGGCGCATCTGCACTGGCGGGTTTATCGCTGTTACGGCGGCTGGCCGAATTCACTTCCCTGAGCGACCGTCCCCCGATTGCGACCAGCGGCACCGGCCTTTTGAACTTACTGGCGCAGGATTCTCTGCGCACCGCGCACGATGCGGTGGTCATTGACGAGACATTCGACATGAACAACGCCCGTGTTACGGGCTTTACCCCGCTTGCTTATGTGGCAGGTGTGATGCCAGCCATTCGTGATGAAGGCATTTCATCCAACGTTTTTATCGGCAATTTTGGGCCTGAGGTGGGGCTGCTGGTGGAGGCCGCTGACCGACAGAACGCAGCGGTGGTGGCTGCCAGCGATAGTCTTACCGCTCAGGCCGTGCTATTCCCTTCATCATCAGAAACCATCATCGGCGAAGAATTATATGCTGCCGGAGCTTATCTGCAGTCGGGACCTGCGCATGCCGCCAGCCTGGTGGTTCAGGATATTTTGCGCTGGTTGATCATAGTTGCCCTGATCGTTGCCGCCGGGCTGAAGGCAGCGGGGCTGCTATGAAAAAAATCTTCGCGAGCGCCAACGCCGTTATTGCCATCAGTGGGGGTATCATCGTTCTGCTGGGTTATTTTATTGATGCGTTAAGTGGGTTTCGATTTTTCCTGCTGCAATGGTCGGTTATTCTGGCTGGCGTGGCCGTGCTGGTCGGGATCGGCAACCTTTTCTCTGTACACCTGCAAAAAATTCGGCAGGGCAAGCCGGGCTCAATCTACAGCGTTGTGCTGCTTTTTTTCATGCTGCTGACCGCGATAGCCTGTTTCACACCGGCTCTGAAGCCCTTTCAGGGCATGCTTTTGGATGGGATTATGCTGCCGGTGGAAGTCAGCCTGATCGCAGTGCTGGCAGTCACGCTGATCTACTCTGCCATCCGCTTGCTGAGAGTGCGCAGCGACCTATCATCAATCCTATTCCTGACAACCGTCCTGATCGTTCTGATGGGGATTGGGCCAATCCCTGTTCTTGGGCAGCTACCTGTGGTGAGCGATTGGTTACGGCCGTTTATTTCTACTGTACTTGCCACCGGTGGTGCGCGAGGTATACTAATTGGAGTGGCTTTGGGCACTCTGACAACTGGTCTACGAATTCTGATCGGCGTTGACCGACCCTATGGGGGCAAATAATGGCAAAATTAATTTGCCCATCCTGTGGCAAATCCAACCCACTAAAGGTGGATATCTGCCAGTACTGCGGCACTGCTCTCAAGCACAGTGCCACTGAACCCCTTGACCCTATTCAGCCTGGCGAACTGCCCAAAAAAAGGAAGACATCCGACCTGGAAAATACCCTGCCGGGTTGGCTCAGGAGTGCACGTAAAGCAGAGAGACCAGAAGATGCGGCTTCTGATTTGACGCAGGATGGTCTGCCAGGGAACCCTGCCGGTAAAAAACAGTCCGGGTCCCCTACCGATTTTTTGGCAGGGCTCTCCCAGCTTAACGATGATGATGATGAAACCCCTGATTGGCTCAAAGGCCTGCAAGACAGCCTGCCCAGTGCTACGACATCCTCCAATCCACCAGAAACTGAGCAGCCTGCCCCTGAATCTGAACTGGCAGTTCCAACAGACGAGGGTTTTCAATCTGGGTCTCCCTTTCAATTTGATGTCGACAATGAGGCTGTTCAACTCTCCGCAGAAAATACGCCAGATTGGCTCGACACACTCAAGGCACAAGATCAATCTTCCCAGCCCACACCGGTAATCCAGGCCCCTGTAAATCAGCCCCAGGCACAGGGAGATTTGCCCCCGATGGGTGATTTGCCCGATTGGCTCTCCGCGCTCACAGCTGAACCACCTGCGCGGACTGTCCAGACCCCGGCGACAGGACAACCTGCGGCCAGTGAACCCGCTCCAGACTGGCTCGCCGGGCTGGGCGGAGATTTCACCGCGGACGAAACATCCGGGCAGGCAGACTCTGTCGCTGACGCAGCACCCGATTGGCTTTCGCGCATGGATGATCCATCGGCAGCCATCCCGATGCAGGCGGTGGAAATGCCGGAAGAAACCGACACCCCGGCCGATCTGCCAACCTGGCTGGAAGGTTTATCCAGCACGCCGGCTGCGTCTGAGAGCCTTGCTGCAATTCTAACGCCGGTGGAAGATATGTTGGATTGGATGAGAGATATGCAGTCAGCCACCCCGGCTGTTGCGGCTGTGACGGCATCTGAATCACTCGCGGCGATTCCCACACCCGTAGAAGATATGCCGGATTGGATGAAGGAGTTACAAGCACCCACTCCGGCTGAGGCTGCGCAGGCCTCGACTGAAGCACCGGCCGCAGATGATATGCCGGATTGGATGAAGGAGTTACAGGCGCTTG
>Ga0105047_10000413_pt1 | contig 71807 bp, 49 predicted proteins | sample MAT04_FD_78384 | JGI IMG/M metagenome (GOLD analysis project Ga0105047, IMG submission 78384) | Freshwater microbial communities from Lake Fryxell liftoff mats and glacier meltwater in Antarctica - MAT-04 (megahit assembly) | ecosystem: Environmental > Aquatic > Freshwater > Ice > Liftoff... | reverse complement strand
GCTGGCATCCTCGCGGCCGCGTTGGGGGTGCCCCCTTATCTGGTGGGCTACGACCCCAAAGTCACCGCGCTGGCCAAGCAACTGGACGTGCCGTGCGCGCCCTCGCCCGACCGCCTAACCGCCGAACGCCTGACCGATGGCCTCGTTGAGTTCTTGAAGCAACGGGACGCCATCGCCACTCGGTTGCCCGCCCGCGTTGCGCCCCTCGCCGAGGGTGCGACCCGCAATCTTGCCGTCCTCAAGGCCGCTCTGGGGCACCCCGCGCGGACGTGATGCAACGCGGTGCGGGTTTGGCCCTCGCCACGGTGTTGGCGGGGACGGGAGTCGTGGCGCACGCCGCCGAGACACCGGCGTGGATGCGCTACCTTAACCGCGAAGTAATAAACCGGATCGAACTTACCGGTTACCGCCGCCTAGGCTATCACCTCCGCACCGTGCAAGGGGACCGCGAATCCTACGACGTCACGAACTACTACGGCCAAGGAGCAAAACCATTCACGAACATCGGTCAGATTGACTTTACGGGTCGGCGCGTGTTCGGGCTGTTCAACTTCCGGGGGACGATCCTGGATAGCCGGTTTACCGACCCGCAAGGGCAGCGGTTTAGCCTAGATGTCGATCGAGGCGGGGTGCAAGTTAGCGCGGGTGACATCACCGGATCGCTCCTCAACACCAATCCGCTGGCCCGGATGAATAAGTCGTTGCGGGGGTTCGCCGTAGGCTATCGGCGCGGCAATTTCGAGAGTAAAGCCCTCTATAGCGAAGCGCGTGGCAGTGCCCGAACGGTGACGATCCCGGGCAATAACTCGGCGGGCCCGTTCTATCTTCAAGTGAACCAACTTGTGCAGGGCTCTGAGCAGGTGCGCCTGAACGACACGCCGCTCCGTGCGGGCACCGACTACGTGATCAACTACGAGTCGGGGTTCATCACTCTCGTGGGCCGGGTATTGCCGCCAACCAGCGTCTTGCTGGTGTCGTTCGAGGTTTTTGGGTTTAACGAACGGCGCGGCCAAGTGCAGGGCGCGGGCGTCAGCTACGACTTTGGGCGCGTGGGGCGGGTGGGCCTGACGCTGGCCCGGCAAATCGCGCGGACGGGAGGGAACGCCAGCACGCGGCTGGAGCAGTTCCAAGGTTACGGCCCGCCCAGCACTCCCTACGTGCTGTTGTTCGAGCCCCTCGCTGGCACCGCAATCACCGTGCAAGTGGACGGCATTTCGCAGCGACCGGGCATCGACTTCCGGTTCGACCCGATCAACACGGCGATCTTCTACCTTAACCGGTTTGTGCCGGGCACCAGCACCGTCAGCGTGGTGTACACCCCCAAGCCGACTTCCACCGCCACCGGCGACCGCGAGGTCACCGGCATCGACTGGCTCATTCCGCTAGGCCGTGCGGGACGCGGCGGCACATTGACGCTGGCGCAGGCCTCGGGGCGACTGTTTAACAGTGCCACTCCAAGTTCGGGCGTTGCCCGATCGGCGCAGTTGGACTACCGCGCCGGGGCGTGGGAAGTGCAAGCCCAGGCCCGCCGGATCCCGACCGGCTACGTGAGTGTGGAGACGCGGGGCTTTAGCCGCAACGAGACGGGGCACGAGGTCTCGTTGGGCTACCGTAGCGACTCGCGGACCAAGTGGTCCCTTGTCACCGGCAACCGGTCGATCCTCCAGCAAACGGCTTCGGCCACCACGGGGACGAATACCCGGTTTTCCAACCTCCGCGCCGCCGTGTCAACGGTGACCCGTCGCGGTGTTCCATACGAATTTGAGGTGCGGCAGCAAATCTCGCGTACGTTCGCGGGTCCGACGCGGTTGACCATTGCAGAGGCCAGTACCCGGCAATCGTTGGGACGGCTCGATCTTCGTCTCGCCGCTACCCGCCAATCGGGCCGAACGCCCAGCACCAGCGTGGCCGGCAGTCGGCGCGTCAACGTCGGCCTGACCACCGGCACGCTGGAGGCCAGCCTGCCGGTGGCCGAGAAACTGCGGCTGCAGGGAAGTTACAGCCTGAGCGAAATTAGGAAAGATAAGGAGCGGGGGGGCGGACGCGACGCCAGCATGAACCTGGATTACCGACCCAGCGACGTGTGGCGGGCCACCGTGACCTACACCGACAGTGACTCCGGCGCACTCGCCTCGCTGGGTGGGTTCAGCAACGGCTGGGGGCTAGGCTACGATGGCAACGGGTTCAGTGGCGGCGTCAACGGTAGCCTCAGCTACGGCGCTTCCAAGGTGAAGCTCGCCACTGCGGGGGTCAGCTACACGGCGGGGTCACTCACCCTGCAGGCCAACGGCTATCAAAGTGAACAGTCCGGCGCGGTGACCAATAACGCCCGAACTAGTTCGGTGGGACTGGGCGGGAGTTACGAATTGCCGGCGGGCGTGCGGTTGCTGGCGCGGGTGGATCGGAGCGCCTCGCGATTCGTAGGGTCCAACAGTCGGACGGAGTCGACGACTTACTCCCTGTTGCTGGATGCGTCGCCGCCCGGTCGATGGACGGGCCAGTTTGGCTTCACTGGCCTCCTGAATGGCGGAAACAGCGCGTTCGGGCAGGACGGCCTGTCGTTCGAAGTCAACTCCACGTATGACCTGGGGCGGCGTCAGGCGGTGATCTTTGACGCCACGCTGGGGAACGCCACCGGCTACCTAGCGCAGCAGGATACCGAGTTCGGCCTGACGTACCAGTACCGCATTTGGAGTGCGCTGGCCCTCAACGCGAGCTACCGGATTCGCCGGGTCGAGAACAAGGGACTTAACGTGACGTCGGGGGCCTACCGTAGCCAAAGCCTCGACTTCATCCTCGACTTTAACTTTGCCGGGCGCTAGAACGGTCGAGGTCGCTCGGGACGGCTGAGATTGAGCGCGAGACCCGCTACCGCTAGGCACAGCCACAATGCCGTGCCGCCCGAGCTAAGAAAGGGAAGCCAAAGACCCACCACCGGCAGAATCTGAAGGTTCATTCCGAGGTTAACGAGCGTATGAAAGCCCAGAAGGGCGAGCGATCCCGCCATCAGCATACGGGGATAGGGATCGGTGGACCGTACCATGGCCAACCACATCCGCAAGAAGAGAAACCCGAAGGCACCCAGCACCAGGGTGCCGACCATGAGACCTCCCTCTTCGCCGACGACGGTAAAGATGAAGTCGTTGTGCTGCTCGGGGATGAACCCGCCCGCTTTTTGCTCGCCCTTACCGTAGCCCGTGCCGGCCACGCCGCCTACGCCAAACGCAATGGCGGCGCGGAAGGCTTGGTAGTCCGATCCCTTCTCGTCCTTCACAAACATCGCCCGCACGCGATCGCGCTGGTAGTCACGCAAGATGCCCGGCACGGTGATGGCCGTGGCGAGCACGATCGCGACGAGTCCAACCGTGCCCAGCAAGTAGCGCCAGCGCACCCCGGCGGCGATAGAAATAGCCCCCCAGATGCTTAGAATCACCAGGGTTGCGCCCAAGTGCGGTTGAAGAAACACCATCACCAGCGACGGAAGGATGTACAGCAGCGATCCGACATAGGTGCCGAGGGTGGTGACGCGATCGGTACGGTCGGCATAGTACGTCGCCAAGGTGAGGACCGCAACGAGCTTGCTCATTTCGCTGGGCTGAAACTGCATCGGCCCGATATTCAGCCAGCGTTGCGCGCCACCTCCTGAGCTCCCGGCAATTAGAACCAGGGCCAGCAACGCGAGGTTTAGGAAGTACATCACCCCGGTTGTCTTTCGCCAGAGTGGGGGATCAATGAAGAAGAATGCGGCGAAAGGCACGCCCCCGATGGCGAGGAACATCAGTTGCTTGGGAAAGACGCCTTGGCCGGGGCGACCCATGCCTTGGCTATAGAGGGCCATGAGCCCGACGATGAGGAGCGCGGCCACCGCCAACGCCATCCATCCATCAAAATAGCCCCGCTCCCGATGGTCGATTCCTAGGCTGGAGGGTCCGAGTCGAATCACGGCGTCTTCCCGATTGGGTTAGTCGGCGGGCGGGGGCCACGCGCCGACCCGGTGCCAAACTCGCGCCGCACGATGCCCTGACCGGGGGCAATCCACCACCGCAGGGCTCGTTCAACGGGGGTAGTCCCTGAGGTGACGGTGAGGGTGACGTCGATGCGCACCGTCCGGTAAGGCCCACCGGGGATATTCAGGGTCTCAAGCTCCGTGGCCACCCGGGCTTTGGCCGACTGGCGGCGTCCACCGGTCACCACGGTCCCGCTCCAGTCCCACCGTTCCGGAACCTGCATGGGGAACCTAAGAAGTGGAAGCGCGGGATCGTAGCGCTCGCCGGCGGCTTCCATCAGGGCAAACCCATGGGCGTTGGTCCGGTAGCGCTCCCGCTCAAGGGCGCGGTCGTGCGCTAACAGAGTGATTTCGAGTTCATCGCCCCGACGCACCGGCTTGATGGTGACCTCTACCGCCGAACCCGCGAGGATGAGTTCGCCATCCGCCGAGGCGACGCGGTCAGCGCGGACGGTTTGGGCATCGCGAAGGAAGAGGGACTCGTGCGCGGGAGCGTGGGGCAGGCTACGCGGAAAGCAACCGCCCAGGCAAGCCATCGCCAAGGCCAGCGCCCACCGAAATCCCATCCCCGTTAGCGACCGATCCTGTATTCGACGAGTTTGCGGGTGCGCGATTGGCGGTTCTTCATGCCGTCGCTCGTTTCGGTCATCTCGATAAGGCCGATGCCCTTGGCGTAGGTCGCCACTTGGGTGGTGTGCAAGGTCATGTTGGGCCCGGCTTCGATGGTGGCCTCCAGTCGTACTTCCAGCCCCGGGACGCGCTGGTTCTCGAAGCGCACTTCCTTCAGCGCTTTCGTGGTGCCCTTCATGGTAATCGGCACGGGATCTTGCATGAAATGGGTAGTGCCGGTGAAGGTCCAATTCGTCTTGTCGTCGGTGGACTTGAGGATTGGGTATGCCCGATCCAACAGCTTCTTTGGATCAAATCCCGCCAGCCACACCGTGTCGCCCTCTATCCGGTAGTACGTGGATTCCATCCGTTGATTCTCCTGGAAAGTGACGATTGGGAAGAGTTGGTCTGCGCCTTTGCCCACGGGCTCCTCGGCCCGGTCTTCCAGCACGACGGTTTGGCGGCCCTGCTTGTCCTCGTAGACCCATCGCGACCCGGGGGCCGTCGGGAAGAAGTCCGACGCGGGGGGCGTTGTCGCCCCCGCCACTATCGTTGCCACAACGGCCGCCCACCACAGTGCCATAGGTTTATCCTGACGAGTCTACGGCATCATTTCAAGCGTGACCAGAACGGGCTTATCTTTGCCCACCTGGCGCTCGATGGTTTGCTTGACCACGCCGATGTCTTTGACGTACCAGCTCTTGGCCCGCATCGTCATCCGCTTATCGCCGATCTGAATCGGGCCCTCGGCCGTCAAGACAAGTGCGTCGTACTCACCTGCCGGCGTCTTTACGCGCTGGACACCGATCACGGTGTAGTTTCCGGTGATCGTCACGACCTGCTTTTCCGGCTGCGTCAGTTTGCTCTTGTTCGTCCAGAACTTGCGGACGTTCGGATCGCTGGGTAATTCCAACGAACGCGAGTCCAACTCCCCGAGCGAAGTCTTGAGCGCGTAAATGCCGTCTTTCGCCACGGCAAGTTCGTCGGTCCCGAGCAGGCTCAAGTCACCCGAGCGTTCCACCTGGAACACCGCGATCCCGTCCCGCATTTCCACAAACTTCGAGACTTGCTCGCCCTCTCGGGTGGGCTGTCCGTCGTTACTCGTCATCCGAAACTTCGTGGGCTTCGGGTTCCCTAATCCGGAGTAGGCGAACCCATCGTGCTTTAGCTCGTTGGGCATCTTCTCCAGGAATGAGGTGTCGACCACCGGCGCGGTCGGCGTTTCGCCAGGCGTTCCGGGCGTCGGAGTGCCGTTTGGTGAGGTAGTGTCGGGCGTGTCCGACGGGGCCTTCGCGGCGGGCTGGCAACCGACCAGCCCGCCGACTACGGCGATCCCAATGACCAAGGTCCAAGCTGCCCTGAGCTTCATCATGATCCTTTCAGCGACTTGCTCTTGATGCGGAGGACCTGGACGGCCGAGGCTTGGCCCGTCACAATCTCTTGGCGGAACCGCACGATGCCCGTACCGGGAACCCACCACACGGTGCTGGCCGATTGACCCGCCGTGGCGCCGGTGCCCCACGTTTGCCGCGTCTCAACCGGGTAGGCCACCATGCGGCCCATGGCGGTGTCAACTTCTTGCTCCGCCAGAATGGTCTGCGTGAGCTTGCTCGCGCCGCGACCGCCGCCCGGCAGGAGCCCCGTGCCCATCCAGGTAATGACCCGGCCCTTTTCGATCGGGAACGTGACGGCCGGCTGGGCCGGAGTAAACGGCAACGAGTTGCCGGAGCCCGCGGAGACTTGGTAAATCCCCTTCGGGTTGGCTAACCACGTTTGGCGCTCGGGTTGGCCCTCGGCCGTCTTGATTTCCAGGACGCCTTTGGTGCCGTCTGCGCCTGGGATGGTCTTGACGATCTTGAAGGTAACGTCGGTTTGGTTAGTCGCCTGCTGTCCGCCTTGCTGGAGGACGATGGAGGACTCGTAAACCCACTCGTTACCGAGCGTGAGGGGCATAAGCGAGGCCTCTTGGCCGCCGGCAATGGGCGTCAGTGGGGCCGCTTTATCCACGGCCTTCGGTTTGTAACTAGAACCTCCGCCGCTACCGCAGCCCGCGAGAAGGGCGCTGACAGTGAGGGCGCAGATGAGCGTGATGGTCTTGGTCAACCTTGATCTCCTTGAGTTTTCGGGACAGTGCGAACGCCTGGCGCTTCTCCGTTAAGAATCGCGACGGCATCCTGCACCAGAGTTTCATCGGTAACTTGTTTGATTACCACGACGCTCTGGGGCAATTCAGTTGAAATTCGGGGGGCCGCGATGGCGATGCCATCCACGACAAAGAGGAGCTGAAATCCGCGATTTTTGCGGCTGTACTGCCACATGCGCTTCCTTCCTTCCTCGGTAAGTTCCAGCCGAACATCGTAAAAATCGCGTCCATCGTTGGACTGATAGGCTTGGTAACTTGCGTGGCGGATAGCCTGGTTATTCACCACCACGCGCGATGCGCCAAATAGTCGGGCGGGCGCTTTGGCCAGGTTAGCCAACCGCTTGGGGTCGATCAGCGCGGTCAACGCGGCGCGCACGTCCTGCGGCTGGGCCGCTTTGGTCAAAACCCGTTGGGCTTCCTCGCGGTAGAAACCGAGGATCATTGAGTTGGTCACGTCCGCCTTCTCGGCGTATCGGTTGGTGACCTGCTTGGCAAAAGTGGGCAAAAACGGGAGGAGGATTGTCGCCGTCAGGGTTACCGGCTTCCCTTTCACGTTCACTTGGACGGGCACGGGCACCGAGACGACGATGCCGTTCTCGATGGCGGCCGGTCGGACTTCGCTGAGCGGCGTCCCGTCGAGCCGGACATTAAGATTACGGGTGAGCTTTGCCACAATCGCGGGGTCGCCGGCCAATGCGCGCCGAATTTCTTCTGCCGTCCAGTTAATGCGCACGGGCGGCAGACTGGATTCCTTCATGTCGTTTAGCGTGGCGACCACGTAAGATAACGACTTGGCGTCGCCGTTGAGAGAGGCGAGCATCTCGCGGATCGGGATCCGGCGGCGTGAGTTCGTGTCCGCTTGCCCGGTGGCCATGTCCGGCGCACTAAAATCCGCGTTCGCCATCTCTTCGAGCTGGGCCACCTGGTTCGAAACTTTAATGCGGTACCCGGCACCGGGATCTACGGCCAGCAGGTTTACTCGACCCGGTTCTACGGGGGCGAACGTCACCGAATCCACCTGGATCGTCGCCCATATCTGATAGCCAAACCACACCGACGCCATCGCGGCGACCGTGCCGATTGCGATCTTGGTGGGTGCGCGGAGCTTCATGGTGCAACTGATGACGGAGCGCTCAAGCCCCGGGGCGTTCAACCACGCCGCCGCAAGATGCGTTCCATCACATCATCCGCACGCATTGAACCTGATTCGAACCGGTAATTGCACTCGGATCGGGAAGCGCTATTCATTCGGATTGTAGGAAATATACAATTGCCCGGCAATGGCCGCCGCCACACCCGCCATGATCAAGTTCAGAAGGATGACGGGGATCGCCGCGATTGGCGCCGAAAGCTTGGCCAGCGAGATGAGACCCACAAACAAGAGGCCCGATGGGCCAACGAACATCATGATGCCAAGGAGTTGCATCAGACTCCGGAATCCGCGTTGCGTCGCGTCATCCTGGTCCGGCAGAAGCAGGGCCAGCACGGCAAATACCGCACTCAGGAGCGCGGCGAGCGTGGGCATCAGGAAGAAACACGCCAGGGCTACCGACCACAGGTCGGGACGGGTGATCGCCATGACAATGGCCCCCGCCCAAGCACTCGCGATTCCCAGCAGCGATTTGCCCCAGATCTCGGCAAACAGGGTGCGGCCCGGCGTAAAGGGGAAGGGCTTTTGTAGGTCCACGCGGGCCAACAGTTCTTGGTAGCCGGTGTTAGCCAGAATGAGCGTCCCCAACATGGTCGCCATCACCTGCATAAAGGTGGCGAGGATCCAAGCCGGCTTCCCGGGCCCAATCAGTGCTACGGGGATCATCCAGACCCCGCCCAACGGCACGAAGATCAGGATGAGAACCTTGTAGGCGCGCCATAAAAGCACGGCTTCCTTCCACACGAGCGCGCGCATTCCGGTGGGCCGCCAGCGGTCCAGCCACTTTGGCTTGCCGATTTTAAGCTTGCCGTCCTGGGCCTCCTTGGCGGCGGCCTGAAAGACATTGGCTTGGCGGGACCGTTTGCGGATCACCTCGGTTTGGGCGGCGTTCAGGGCGGCTTCTTCATAAAAGAACCCCGACTGGCGGAGGGCGAGGGTCATCCCGGCCGCAATCGTTCCGACAAGGATCAAGAAACCACCGATCGCCTGCGGCCAGTTGCCGGCGAGGGGTCCGAGCGTCAACCAGGTTGCCCCCGTAGCCAAGAAGAAAACGCTGCGCACGGCGGGATGCGCCCCAAAGTCCAGCCACTCGGCGGCGGTGGATTGCCGGTACATTAAGAAACTTAGCCCCGCGATCAACCCGACCGCGAACGTGACCATGCCTACGATCGCCACGCGTTTGGCCCGATCGGTGGCGCCGTCGGCCCGATTGAAGTAGATCGACGCCGCGTAGCCAATGCTGACCCAGGCGAGGGACGTGAGGAGCCAGGCGACCACCGTCAGCCGACTGAGGTACGGGGCCATCTCGGGGTTCGGCAGCTTCTGGAGGACCTGAAGGGCCGGACCCGTGAATTGCCGGCCGAAGAGGAGGGCAAAGATCAGCGGCAGAATGAGCGTGAGGACGGTGTCTCTCCCCAGGCGAAACATCATCACGACTTTTGGACTGACGGGAGTCGGGAAGAGCACGTCCACGTCGGCGGGGCGGAATCCGCCTTTGTAACTCAGCACGCTCAGACCCAGCAGACACGACAACAAGAGGTAGGCCGCGAAGACCAACACCTCGATGACGTTCAGCGGGGGAAGCTGGAGACCCAGCAGCGCGGATTCCAGCTCCTTGCCGGGGCGCGACGACGGCTGGGACCACATCGGGCGCAGCATCCACACGTAGTAGCTGGCAAAAAACAGCAGCCCGATCAGTCGCCGCCCCGAGGTGAGCGACCGGCGAAGGCCGTTAATAATGGACCTAGACCAGAGGAAGCTGAGCGCTCGCATCGGCCGCCTCCCGATCACCGGTTAACTTCAGGAAGACACTCTCAAGGTCAGCGCCGGCCATATCGGCCTGCAGGCGGAGCGATTCCACCGTGCCCTCGGCAACCATGCGCCCTTTGGCCAGGATGATAACCCGGTCGCACAGCTTCTCGGCGGTATCCAGCAAGTGCGTACTGATGAGGATGCTGCAGCCGGACTGCTTGGCTTGCATCAGGTCCTGCTTCACCTCGTGCACGCCCGCCGGGTCAATGCCGATCAGGGGTTCATCGAACAGCAACACGTTGGCGCGATGCACCATGGCGCACGCCACACTGAGCTTTTGACGCATTCCTTTGCTGAGGGTGGCCACGAGGCTGTTTGTCTTGTCCGCTAGGTGGTAGCGCTCCAGTAAGGCCGCCCCATGAGAGTCGTACACGTCAAGCGTGTTAAAGCACATCGCCACAAAGCGCAGGTGCTCATCTACCGTCAGGAGCTCGTAGAGCGAGGGAAGTTCGGGAACGAACGCCAGGCCGGCTTTAGCGGCCCCCTGATCGCGCACAATGTCCCAGCCGTTGATAAAAACCTCACCGTGAGTGGGCCGCAGGATGCCCGCAATGCAACGCAAGCAACTGGTTTTGCCCGCTCCGTTGGGTCCGAGCAAACCCACGATTTCTCCGCCGTTGATGGTGAAGCTAAGGTCGTCCACCGCACGGAACTTGCGGTAGTCCTTGAAGAGGCGGCGAACTTCCAACATGAATGCTTTCCCGTTGTACCCGCAGGAAAGTGAGCGGGGGTGACTTTTGGTCACCCCTGCTGATAGACGCTACCGCTGGGGGCCTTGCCCCCGGGGTTTACAACTTGGCGCGACGTCGGCGACGCAGGAGCACCACGCTGCCCAACGCCAGCGCCGTCAGGCTGGCCGGTTCCGGGGCTACCACCATGACCATCGAACCCATGGTCTGGGTGTAGGGGGTAACCGCGATGTCCGCGACGTGGCGCGAAACATTGTCCATCACGTACAATTTCCCGGCCGCGGCATTGATGTTTTGGATGAAGTAACCCTGTCCCGCGTGTCCACTCACCAGGGAGGTGACGGAATTACCCCCCCATAGATGTGAGCTTTGCGCAATCGCCGTGTAACCCGCAGCGGTAAAACTGAACTGTCTGAACCGCGGAAATACATTGATTCCGAGTGCGGTCACCAGATTGGCCTCGGTGTTCAGAGTGCTCAAAGTGCCATTAGGAACACCGGTCATGATATTTGGCGTCCAAGAAGAAAAGGTCCCGCTCGTGTCGCGACGGAACAAGTGAAAGTCAAAGTTGCTCCCGATGGCCGTCCTTTCGAGGCTAGCGAAGGACCCATCGCTCAGTTGCACGCAGTCCAACGATGTATAGCCCGAGAAAGACTGGAACGTCGTTAAGAGTGCGCCCGTGTTGCGATCGAAAACTTTGGACGACGCATCGACGTCGGAGGTAACTAGGTAGTTCCCGTTAGATAGCACCTTGATGCTTCGGCCGAACTGGTTAGTCCCGCCGGTCGCGAGCTGCAAAGCCCCCAGGCGAATTCCTGTGCTGTAGTCAAATCGTCGGAGAACCCCGGTAATGTCTAACGCTAAGACTGATCCCTTGGCCGAAGGGTCCAACGCAAGGACGTTCGCGTTGCCGTAGTAGCCCAGGTTGCCGGCACCAAATGAACCCAAGGCGCGGTTACTCACCGGGTCATACCGAAGAATCTGGCGGTTCGTCACATCGTAAATAAGGGCCAGTTCGTACGACGCGGAAGCAAGCGTCGCTCCTCCCAAGACAAAACATGAAAGCAGAAGTACTTTCTTCATGCGTTTAGTATAGAGATCATTTGCTGACCGGCATCTGAATCGCGATCAATCTTCGGTTTTTTGGGGGGAGTCCGGCAAATAGACCCGCACGGGCTGGCAATGCCCGGTGTAACTCGCTTCCCGAAACCGCCCCTAAAACAGCGATTGGACCCGGAAGAATCCGGGTCCAATCGCTGAATCAGTCTCGGTCAGCGGCGTCGCCGACGACGGATGAGGACGAGGCTGCCTAGGGCGAGGGCAGTCAACGTAGCGGGTTCGGGAGCGACGACCATCACGGACGATCCCAATGTTTGGGAGTACGGGCTGGCTTTTGCATAAGCCATCGTTCCGGCAACTTGGTCGATCACATACAACTCCGCGTTTGCGCCTGAGTAGTTCTGGAAGTAGAAGGTACGTCCCGAGTGAGCCGCCATCGGGGGCGTGACACTCAATCCGGCTCTTACAGTAAAGATAAACGGGACCGTTGCGTAGGACGAACCCGAAAGGGCGAACTGGGTCAGCCTTGGAAATGAATCATGTCCGAGGGCGGTCACCTGGTTGTTATTGGTGGACAGGTACCGGAACGCATTTGAATTTGCCGAGGACGAGAAAGTGGGACTCCACCCGATGAAGTTGCCCGCAGAGTTTCGGCGGAACAAGTGAAAGTCATAGTTGCTACCGTTGACCGTCCTTTCGAGGCTCGCAAAAGTCCCATCGTTCAGTTGCAGACTGTCCAAACTGGTATAGCCAGTAAATGCCTCAAAACTGCTTAAAAGCATGCCAGAAGTGGGGTTGTAAACCATCGGCACCCTAGAGTTTTCGGTGGTCAAGAGGTAGTTCCCGTTGCTGAGTACTTTGAATGAAGTGGCAAAACGGGCATTGGCGCCGAGCTGCACCGACGACCTAGGGAGGCCCGTGCTGTAATCAAACTCACGAACCACGCCTAAGACATCCAGGGCCAGCACCGAGCCCGGGCGATTTGCGGCCTGCGCCAGCAAATTCGGATTGGTGTAAAAGCCTAACTCACCCGTACCAAAGGATCCGAGAGCCTGGTTAGAGATCGGATCGTAGCGCAGAATCTGTCGATTGGACACGTCGTAGATAAGGGCCAACTCGTAGGACGCCGACGCAAGGCTCGCTCCTCCCAAAACCAAACATGAAAGCAGAAGGACTTTCTTCATGCCTTGAGTATAAGGGATATCGGTCCCAATCCCTTCCCCTTAACCAAAAAACTTGATGTGGGCGGGCGCTTAGTCTGCCTTGGGGCGTGGCCCCACCCGGCGCATATCCCACGGCGCAATCGCCGGCCCCTTGCCGTCGACCGAACTCACCGAGAACATAGCGTCGCCGCGCCGGTTCAAACGCAAAGCTTGGGGTGTGATCCCGGCTTGTCGGGCGGTAGAGGTTTCGGCGTACTGGTTCAGGAACGTACGGTTCACCGCCCCGGATCCGGGATCCCAGGCATTACCTTCCATGGCGGCAATCGCGATTTCCGACGCTCGTAGCGCTAAGCCTTTGGCCCCCAAGAACACGTTGTTCTCCAGCCGGTAGCCCTCGCACCGGGCGAAGTCGAGGCGGAGTTCATTGAGGCCGACGAACAGATTGCGTCGGATCACGTTGTTTCGGGCCATGTGGTTCTGCGACGGGCGGTCAATACCAATCGAGACGTTGCCCTCCAGCGTGCAACCAACGGCATTTTCGTCTAAGTAGTACGCCGATGCACCGTAGCCTCCGGTATCCACGATGTCGGTAGCCAGGTTGCCCCGGATGGTCACGTTGGAGGTGAAGCCCACGTAAATTCCAGCGCCATCGTGCAGCACTTCCATGGCCCGTGCGATACGGTTCGCCTCGATGACCGTGCCCGTCCCGGCCCCGAGGATCGCGGTGTAGCTGGTCTCGGTGACGCGGTTATGCTCCACCCGGGCGTCCTTACCGGCGGTCCACAGTCCGATCGCGCTGGGATACTGGCGACCCACGCCCTGAACCACGTTGTCGGCGATGACCGAGCGATCGCCTTCCAGCCGAATTCCCCCGGCCCCCACATTGCGGATGGTGCAGCCGACAACGTGACTGTCGGGACTCCCGATGATCCCGACGCCCCACCCCGCAACGGCCTCCACCGTCAAGTTCTCCAGGCGTAACGACGGCGCTCCCGATGCCGTGACGGCACCGGTATAGTCGTACGCGCCAAATCCTCCCGCTTTGAGTTCCACATCCGTCCCGCGAAGCGTGAGGCTCCGGATCGTGACGCGGGGGGCATTTTGCAGGAGGATCAGGGAGGTGAGTTGACCGAGCGTCGCGCGGAACGTTTCGGGCTTCTCGCCCGGCCGGGGTCGGTAAACGACTCGGCGGTTGCGTCGGTCCAGGAACCATTGTCCGGGCCGCGTGACCCCCCGCGCGGTGTTCCACACCACGTACTTCGTCACGCCAAACGCCCCCGGCGGATGCCCCGAGGGCGAACTGAACCGAAGCGTACGCGTCGCGTCATCACGCTCGGACACCCCAAGGGCCGATTCGTCCCACATGTGGTAGACCGTGACTTCGGCACTCTGGGGGTCCAGCCAAGGCCCGAGATCCCCGGCCTTGAATCGCATCCTGGTGAGTTCCTCGGGGGTCGGCTTGCGTTGCCAACCGCCGCCGGTTGTGCTCATCCACGTTACGTCAAACACGCTCTCGTGGTTGAGTTCGCCCGTCTCGGGCCAGCGCGACCGGGGCCTCAGCTGGTCGCCCACAATAAGCAGTCGCGAGCCCCGCTGGGCAATCGCTTCGCTGACCGGCGCGACAAAGTTGACGCCCTCGCGCTTCCAACCCGAGATCTCGGGGCCGCCGATCAGGATCGGCCGTGCGCCGGGCGCGGCCTCGATCATCAATCCCGCGTGGCCCGGGCCTAAGCGAATCGGTTCAGTTAGCCGATAAGTGCCGGCGGTCAGAACGATGCGCGAGTCAGCCTTGCCGTCGGCCAGGGCGACCGCTTCGGCCAGCGTGGGGTGCCCGTTGGGCCGAACCATGATGGGCCCGGGCGCGCCCCCGAGCGAGGGGGAGACGGCGAGTCCTAAGTAACTAATGAGGGAGAGTTGGGTCATGGATTGCCTCCTGAGGCGGGTTTAATTCGGGAGAACGAGACACTGAGTACTTCGAGGTGGAGGTCTTGGCCCGGGCCAGAGCCATCGTTTAGGAACTCAACGCGCAAGTCAGCATCCCCGGCGGGGAACGCCATCCGCCCCGCTCGTTGGGTTGTGACCGGCGTCGTGATGACGTCATGCTCCAGGGTAGCTTCGCCAATGGTCAGACGGACGCGCGCGCGCTTCCCGGCGAGGGTGGTGGATCCGGCGCTGATCGTTACCTCGTACTCGCCCGGCGATGCCACCCGGCTCGGCGCGAAGGCGGTCCCGTTTGAGCGCAACGTGATTCGCCCGCCACTGATCTCATTGTGCGGACCGTCGAAAATGCGGAACCGCGTAGCGCAAACCTCCGTGCCTGAAGCCACTTCTCGCGCCACGAATGGCAGCCCTAGGTTGGCGGCGAATCCCCCCACTTGCCGGACGGCCTTCATTAAGTTGACCTGATCCCCCGTGAGCGTCGCGGTGCCAATGATCACCGGCGCCGGCCCTCGACGATTGAGAATCAGCGCTCCCGGACGCGCCAACGGCGTCACCTCCGGTGGGTACGGCATCGGCCCGGCCAGTTCTACGGAGTCCAGGCGGAGCGGGCCACTGCCGCCCCACGAAGGGCCATTCACAAATGAAATCGAGCGTACATGGCTCCCGGCCGGGAGGGGCATCCACGTCGTGGCCGTGCCCGTTGAGCGGCTTAACCAAACAAAGGTTTCGCCCGCCACCTGGAGTTCGAGCGTCTCGCGGGCCCGACCACTGCCGTGCAGGGTGACGTCGTCCCAGCCCGGTGGAACCGCGGGAAGCTTCGCCGCGACGGTCGCCTGCCGGTCGAACACGACGGTCGTGCCCGCCACCATCACGGTCGCGCCTTTGAACTGAACTCCGGGGAGCCGAACGACCGGCGGCGGCAAGGCGGCCGGCATCAAGACCGTCGGAACCCTGCGCGTTCGTCGCTGGATCACGTTGTTCCAGCCCTGCGGCGCGGAAGTCCACACGAACTCCTCGGCACTAAGTCCCGTCATTTCAGGGATTCGGTTGACCGGGTCAATCGCAGGCAGCGGTTGCGTCACGGAGGCGACCGGCATTGCCGCAAGGCTCGCCAGGTCAAGGTCGTCACGAAGGGCGGGGAACGCCGATGCGTTGGCCCCAAGCCACAGCATTGGCCGTCCCGACTTCCGCGCCTGCGCAATCACTTTGCCGGAATCGATCCAGGCCGAGGCGGAGCCGGCCACGATGAGTCCGGTGGTGCCCGTTAGGTCCTCGTCCAGGAGCGCGCGATTGCGCCACTCGGCCTTGATGCCGGCGGCCTCAACAAGCGTGCGGGCCGTCGCATCCTCGGCCATCGCGACGACCCGACCACCTCCGAGAGACGGCGTTTTAACCAAATGGTCAATCAGTCCCGTCATGTGGTGAACGGCGCCGGGGTCTGCAGCCAGGTTCGTCCCGATCGTGGCTTGGTTCGGCGCCATGACGCCTTGACCCAGGGGGGGAATGACGTTCGGGAGTTGCGCCAAACTGCGCGTTCCGTCGGTGTCCAGCACGTGCTCGTTCACCACTACCACCGCGAGGCCTTTCGGGTCTCGTCCCCGCAGTCCCGCAAAGTCGCTCGGTTGGTTGATCCAAACGATGGGCGATCCGCCGGGGGTGCGGAGGTCCGTCCGGGGCGAGACGGTCACCCGCCGCGTGGTCGTGCCGAATCGCTGGTTCAGCGAGGTCAGGGACTCGAATAAGTCCAATTCCTGGGTTCGAGCCACGAAGGACGTCGGTATCGAAAGAGTGACGGCGCGGGTCTCGCCGGGCGGCAAGGAGACCAACGCGTTCCCCGGTTCGCCGCCCGCCAGACGCACGCTCAGGCGAAGCGCCAGCGGCCTCATTGTCTCGTTAAACAAGTCGTAGGTGAGGGTGAGCGGCCGGTTGGCAAAGGCGCGAAACACGCACTGGTGCGGGATCGCGCCGACCCGGACGTAGGCTCGACGCTGGGCATCGGCGAGGGGCCAGGGGTTCGGTTCCATGCCAAATCCAGCGGCGGACCAGGGGCTAAGCCCCGTGACGCCCGCGCGTCGGTAGGCCACCGATTGAACGAACCAGGATAGCGCTTGCGCCAGGCCGTGGTCAAGCCCCCGATTCCGGTACGCAGCGTCGCCGTAGAACACCGTGCCGGGCGAGTAATCGCCGTACGGCACCCAGAAGTACTCGCCTAGGTAGAGCGGTTTCTGGCGCTCCAACTTGAAGTTACTCGTAGTGTTCCCCAGCATGCCGCCGCCGGCTTCCGTCTGCTTGCCATCCGGGTCTAGGTCCGCATCAAACATTACCGGACGGATCGAATCTAACCTGTTGGTGAACAAAGCCAATTCGCCCAGTAGCTTCGGCAGGTCCGCCTGGTAGCTTTGGTTCCCCATGAAGAGGATCTCGTTGCCGAGACTCCAATGGATCACTGACGGGTGGTTTCGAACTCGATGCACCATGCCCGTCAGCACTCGGCGATAGTTCGCCCAAAACCGGGGGTCTCCATTGACGTACATGCCGTCGCCGTCGGTGAAGACCGCGGCCTCGTCGATGATCAGGAGCCCGGCTTCGTCGGCGACGGCCAGCACGGTGTCGGGAGATGGCCAAATGTGGAGTCGAAACGCGATCGCGCCGGTCTGCTTCGCCGCGCGGACGCGCACCTCCAGCGTGGGGCGGTCCGGCACCGCCTGCATCGGCCAACTGGAGGTCGCCAAGAGGTTGCGTCGGACGCCGTTGAGGTAGAAGTTCAGGCCCGGCACCCAAAACTCGCGGAAACCGAATCGCGGCGTGATCTGGTCCCGCGGTCCCCGCTGGCGATCCTGCAGCCGAGCCGTGAGCGTGTAAAGGTAAGGGTCCTCGGGACTCCACCGGCGGAGCCCCTTGCCGGGGACTTCCATGCGCCAAGTGCCGTCAGCCTTGACGGCTACTCGCGCCAGGATCCGCGCCTTCTGGCCGGAACCTGAGACAACCAAGGTGACGGTGGCCCCGGCGCTCGGCTGAGCTTTCCCCTGAACGGTCAGCCGATCACGTCGCGTCTCGGTGACGATACGCAGTGCTTCCTCATCAAAAAACTGGGCGGGCGTTGAGCGCACGGTGACCTCACCCAGCACGCCAAACCGATCCTTGTAGCCGCCCACCGGCAACAAAATCTTGCCCCGTAAAATCGAATCGGGCGTTCCCTCGGGCGCGGTAATCCCGTCGGCAAAGGTCGCCGCGCAATCGCGCACCGCGAGGGCTAGCGGCACCTCTTCCGGACGCACCCAGCGGCTCACATCCCCGATCGCTGAATACCACCCCAAATCATCGGAGTTAACCAAGTGGTTAGCCACCCAAACCTGAGGGGGATGGAGCATTGGAGGAAGATCCAAAACCACACGTTTTCCGAGTATGCCGGGTGCCTTGAGAGTCGTTCGGTACCACTGCGTCACGCCCGGCCCCGTCCAGGGCGAAAACTCTGAATGCGGCAGTCCGGCGGGTTTCCAGCCCTCGGTGGGAGGGGCGTTAACGGCGGCGGGGGTGACGCACCGTTGCCACCCGGTTAACCGAGTTTCAGTGCGGGAAGCCGCCAGGGCGCCACGGGAGGTGATCGCGAGGATTAGGGCGAGGGCGAACGACGCTGTTGCCATAGAACTCATCTCAGGGGCAGGAATTACGGGGGCGGCGCGGTGGAAGCCCGCACCACCAGTGGGGTCGGGAGGATCGTTTCACGCGGGGCCGGCGGATCGTCCCCTAGTTGGGCCAAGAGCCGCTCCATGGCCAGGCGTCCCATCTCGTAAGCGGGTTGTACGGCTACGGTGAGGAAGGGGAACATCATCAAGGGCTCCGGTAAGTCGTCAAAGCCGACTACCGAAACGTCCTCGGGAACGCGCAGTCCCATCGCCCGTAGTTGCTGGACGGTGCCGATGCTCAGGAAGTTGTTGGCGGCGAAGAGCGCGGTGGGGCGGGGGGGGGTGGAAAGCGCTTGCTTGGTAAGGGCCAGCCCGGATTCGCGCGTGAACTCGCCGTAGAGGACCGGGATGGGGGCGACGTCGGGCCGGTTCGCCATCGCCCGCAGAAAGCCGGCCACGCGCATCTCGGCGGTGGTAGCTCCGTGCGCGCCGGTAAGGATGGCCATGCGCCGGTGCCCCAGGCGGTACAGCAGGTCTCCAAGCTCTTGGCTGGCGGATTCCGAATCGCACCGTACCACGTCCACTCCAGGCACGGCGCAACTGCGATCCATCACCACGATCTTGACTTCGTGGCGTCGGGCGTAGGCGATCGAATCAACCCCCGAGCGCGCGGGGACCAGCAGCGCCCCGTCCACCCGCTTCTGCGCGAGGAGCCGGAGGTAGCGGGCCTCTTCAACTTCACTCTCGTCGGTGTTGCAGAGCAGGGTCAGGTAGCCCGCGTCACTCGCCGCGTCCTCGGCCCCGCGCGCGGCGGTAGTGAAGAACGGGTTGGTGATGTCACTAAGGATGAGGGCCAGCGTGCCGGATTGTCGGGAGCGAAGTCCCCTCGCCAGCTCGTTGGGCACGTAGCCCAACTCGTGCATCGCCGCCTTCACGCGAGTGCGCACTTCCTCGGAGACGTAGCCCACATTGCGAACAACCCGGGAGACGGTCATGGTGCCTACCCCCGCATGCGCGGCCACGTGCTGAATCGTCACTCGACCCGTGCTGCGTCCGCCCATGGTCACGTTATACCTTGAACATTCACCGGTGTTCTTGGACCAATCACGGGAAGATACAGGCTAGTTGAGCACGAGATACGGCAAAAACTTTGAGGGTATGGCAATATGGTCACGTGATCACAAGCGGCCCACTCGGTCCATTTGAGCCCACTTGGGACTCCCTCACCCGGTACGAGGTCCCCAACTGGTATCGAGACGCCAAGTTCGGCATCTTCATCCACTGCGGGGTGTACAGTGTTCCGGCCTTTGCCAACGAGTGGTATCCACGGCATATGTACGTCGCCGGCACGCGGGAGTATGAGCACCACTGCGCTACCTCCGGTCCGCCCGACCAATTTGGCTACAAAGACTTTATTCCTCGATTCACAGCGCCTCGATTTAATGCGGCGACTTGGGCGGCCTGGTTCCGCGAGAGCGGCGCACGTTACGTGGTTCCGGTGGCCGAGCACCACGACGGATTTGACATGTACTCCACCCGCTATAGCAAGTGGAACGCGGTGGAAATGGGCCCCCAGCGCGACATCATTGGCGAGCTCGCCACGGCTACCCGGGCGGAAGGCATGGTCGTTGGTTTGAGTTCGCACCGGGCCGAGCACTGGTGGTTCCTCAACGGCGGGCGCGACCTCCCGTCGGACGTGCAAGACCCCGCCTTCGCCGACTTCTACGGCCCCGCAATGCCCGAGACGACCCCGCCCGATGAGAAATTCTTGGACGATTGGCTGGTGCGGTGCGCGGAGTTGGTTGACCTCTATCAGCCCCAGGTTTTATGGTTCGACTGGTGGATTGAACAAGCCGTCTTCGCGCCGTACCGCCGTCGATTTGCCGCGTACTACTACAATCGCGCCCATGCGTGGGGCTAAGGGGTGGCCCTCAACGATAAGAACGAGGCGTACCCCACCTCGGCGGCGGTGTTCGACGTGGAACGTGGGCAACTCGCCGACATTCGATCTTACTATCGGCAGACCGATACCGCCGTTGGCAAAAAGTCATGGAGCCACGTGGTGGACGAGGAATACAAGACCCCCGAGTCCATCATTCACGACCTCGTCGACATCGTCAGCAAGAACGGCTGTCTCCTGCTGAACGTCGGCCCCCACGCCGACGGCACCATCCTGGAGGAAGATCAGTGCATCCTGCGGACCATCGGGGCGTGGCTCACGGTCAACGGCGAGGCCGTATACGGCACCCGACCGTTTCGGGCCTACGGCGAAGGGCCGACGTCGGTCGTTGAAGGGTCGTTCAAAGACACCGAACGCGCGGCATTCACCCCCGAAGACATCCGATTCACCACCAAAGCGGGGCACTTGTTCGCGACGGTACTCGCCGATCCCGGCGCGACGGTCCGAATTCGATCCCTTGGTACGACGATGAATCTGGAGCCCCGAACTGTCCGGCGCGTCGAACTTCTTGGTCACCCCGGGGAGCTGCCCTTTGAGGCCACTCTCGATGGACTTGTCGTCACCCTTCCCCCCGAGCGCGCCCGCGTTTCCGCCCTTTCCCTTAAGTTGAGCTTCGCATGATCTCCATCCCACTCGTCATGAAGGGTGCCGTGTTGCCCGGCAACGGTACCGCCGAACTTCGCGATTTCGAGGTGCCTCGCCCGGGCCATGGCGAAGTCCTCATCCGGGTAAAGTCTAGCACCATCTGTGGCAGCGACATTCGGTGCATCTATCGGGAGCATCTGGGGCGCGGGCCAGAGGGCTACCAGCCGGGAATGATCGCGGGCCACGAACCCGCCGGGCAGATCGTCCAAGTGGGGTCGGGGTTACGGCGTTTCGGTGTGGGCGACCGAGTGATCGTGTACCACATCTCCGGCTGCGGCGTCTGCAACGACTGCCGGCGCGGTTTCATGATTTCGTGCACCAGCCCGTGGCGACGCGCCTACGGGTGGCAACGAGATGGCGGCATGGCGGACTACCTGCTGGCCGAAGAAAAGGACCTTGTGGCTCTGCCCGATGAACTCAGCTACACCGACGGCGCGCAGGTGGCCTGTGGGTTCGGCACCGTGTTCGAAGCGATCCGGAAGATCGGTGTGAGTGGGGCGGACGCCGTACTCGTCACCGGGTTGGGGCCGGTGGGATTGGCGGCTCTGATGCTGGCCCGGGCGATGGGCGCGACCCAACTGATCGGGACCGACGCGGTGCCCGAGCGCCGGGAATTAGCCCTGAAATTGGGGCTGGCCACTCACGTACTGGGTGCCGGTCCGGACGTGGTGAGCGAGATCCGACGGCTTACCGGTGGGCACGGGTGCGAGTGCGCGATTGAGTGCAGCGCCCACCCCGATGGTCGTCTCGATGCCATCCAGGGCACCCGCAAGTGGGGTCGAATTGCTCTGGTGGGCGAAGGCGGCACGGTCAGATTCGCGCCTTCCGCCGACTTGATTCACGACCAGAAAACGCTGTTCGGGTCGTGGGTCACTAGCATTTGGCAAATGGAGGAGCTGGTCGAGCGCCTGGTGCGGTGGAATCTCCACCCGGCGGATTTGGTGACCCACCGGTTCGCGCTAGATCGCGTCGCCGATGCCTACGCCCTCATGGCCGAGGGGCGATGCGGCAAGGTCGCCGTAGTTGCCGATGAGGAGCTCCGATGAGCGTCGATCCAACTCGGGTACCAACCGTCACGCTCGGTAACGGCCAGCGGATGCCATGTGTAGGGCTAGGCACGTTTGGTTCGGATCAGTATGGCCCCGACGTGGTCGCAGAAGCGGTGATCGGCGCGGCCGAAGTGGGCTACCGGCACTTCGACTGCGCGGCGGTTTACCAAAACGAGTTCGCCATCGGACCGGCCCTCGCCCAGGTTCGGACCGCAGGCGTACCGCGCGCGGACCTCTGGATCACCAGCAAGGTGTGGAACGATCGGCACGACGACGTAGCGAGCGCATGCGAGCAGTCCTTACGTGAATTGGGATTGGATTACCTGGACCTCTACTTAGTCCACTGGCCCTTCCCTCACCATCACGCACCGGGGGTGGACGTTGGCTCACGCGATCCGCATGCCCGGCCTTACAACCCGGACGCGTTTTTGCGGACATGGCGTCAGATGGAGGCTTTGGTGCACCGGGGGCTAGTTCGCGCGATTGGCACATCGAACATGACGGAAGCCAAGCTGCGGAACCTACTGCCTGAAGCGCGTCTGCGCCCGTTGGTTAACGAGTTGGAGCTCCACCCGCACTTTCAGCAGGCCCGGCTGGTTAACTATTTGGTGGGAGAAGGGATTCAACCCGTGGGGTATTGCCCAATTGGTTCGCCGCGCCGACCCGAGCGGGACCGCACGCCGGATGACACCGTAGACACCGAAGACCCGGTAGTGGTGGCCATTGCCGACCGGCTGGGCGTTCACCCGGCGGTGGTGTGCGTACTCTGGCAGGTTCAATCGGGAGCGGTGCCGATTCCGTTCTCGGTCAAGCGCGCCCAGTACGAGGCCACCCTCAACGCGGTAGCCTCGCTCCAACTCACGCCCCAAGACCTCGCCGCGCTCGCCGGGATCGAACGGGGGACGCGGCTGATCAAGGGTCAGGTGTTTTTATGGGAATGGGCCGAAGATTGGCGAGACCTTTGGAATTGATGTCAACTAACGGGTTAACCACCGCCGGGCCGGGTGCCCCGCAGGTTCAGTTTGGTGGGCCACTTGGCGATGAAGTAACCTCGTCCGAGCGTGCCGCAGATGATGCGCGATGAGTCGTGGGGGTCGAAGGCCACCACGTGACCCCGGGTCATCGCCAGGCCCGCGTTAATCGCTCGCCATGTTTTTCCTCCGTCGCTACTGGCCCACACGCCCGTGGCGCGGGTCTCGTCATGGTAGGGGTCCGAGTTGGTCATGAGTAACAGACGGTCTGGATTGTTCGGGTCCACCGCCAATCCGGTGGCTTGCCGCTCGTCCAGAAGTCGAGTCCACTGGCCCGCGTTCCAGCGCCACAGGCCCGCGCCCTCCCCCTCATAGTTCGTTACGTAGACTCGACCCAGTCGGTCAATCTCTAAATAGCGCGCGCCTTTTGGACCGCCGATGGAGGTGAAGCTCACGCCATCGGTACTGCGGGCGACGCCGTTGGCAAAGGCGACGTACACCACACTTGGGTTGCGCGGGTCTAGGCCAACTCGATGAGCTTGAGGGCCCTCGAACACCACACGCCATTGCTGACCCCCGTTGGTTGTGGCGTACAATTTGCCCCCAATCGTCGCCCACACTAGGTTGGCGTTATCGGGATTTACCGAGACTCCTTCCGGTTGAGCGACGTTTGCGCCGCGCTCGGGCAAGCCACGCGCCGCGCCGGCCTGTACCTCCCAAGTTTTGCCATCGTCCGTCGAACGACCAATGCCTTCAAAGTTGAACTGACCCCAGGCCGAGACCATCGTTCCGTCCTTGGCGAACGCACTGTCTCGCCCGCCCATCCAGACCCCGCCCGTGTCGGGGTAACGCCAGGTTTGCCCGTGATCGGTGGTCAGCCACACGCGCCCGGCATCCATCGCTTGCAGAATCGCGCGCCCGGGTCGGTAAGGATCAAATCGGAACGACATCGAGCACCAGCCCGCGTAGCCCCGGCCACGCCACGCCGTGCCCACCGGGCGCGACGACGCGTCGGTCCACGTCTTCCCGCCATCTTTCGAGCGAATGATCGCTTCGCTCCCGGCCATGAAGATGGTGTTGGCGTCGCGCGGATCAAAGGCCGCCACCGTCATCCCCAGCCCGGCGGGGGTCGCCATGCTCATCTCGGGGCGAGTGATGCGACGGGTCCAAGACGTCGCGTTGTTGTCGCTGGTGTACACCACCCCCTGCTTCCAGCTGGTGTCGGCGGTGACCAACCGCTGGGGCCGCGAAGGCGCCAGGGCCAGGGACTGGTAACGAGACGATTGATTTTCATCTGGCCCCACTTCGGCCATCAGGCCCGTGCTGGTGCGAGTCCAAGTGATGCCACCGTTGACCGTACCGTAGATACCCGCTTGGCCCCGACCGCCGGTAACCGGGGCGTTGTCCAGCGACACGTATGCCCGCAAGGGTTGCCGAGGGTCACTCACGACCCGGTGGACGTTCAGGTGCGGAAGCCCTTGATTCGACGGTCGCCACGTCACTCCAGCATCAGTGCTGACGACGACGCCCGCGCGATCTAGTGTGGCGTAGAGGCGCACGGCCAGCGTCGACCACGAGACGCTGGTGATGTTCACCCCTTGCGACTCGGGAACGGGGTTGGATCCCGTAGGGGTGAGGGTGGTGAGAGCGCGCCAAGTCGTGCCCGAGTCGGTGCTCTCCCAAACCGCGCCCCATCGCGGAGCTCCCGTGGGGGCCTGCCAGCGCCGGTAACTACCGCCGAACGCCAGGAGGCGTTGGCGGTTGGCCGGGTCAAACTGGATGCACTGGATCGGGACCGAGTAGGCCCACCCTTGGAAGGGGGGCATCCCTTGCCGCATCGATCGCCAATTCTTGCCCCCGTCTCGGCTGACGAGGGGGCCGCTCATGGAGCCCGCCCACACGGTTTGGGGTTCGGTGGGGTGCCACGTGAAGTCGGCGATTTCCCATGACGGCACGCCAAAGGTGGATTGCCACGAATCGCCGCCGTCGGTGCTGAGGCCAATGCCGAGCATATCGCCCCCGACAAGGACGCGTTTCGAGTCGAAAGGACTCACCGAGAGCGACGTGACCCAACCCCCCACGCCGGGCTCGTTCAAGGTCTGCCAAACGATCGGCGCGCGCTCCGCCTGCCCGCTTTCGGGTGGATGTTGGGAGGCCAGTACCGTTGACAGGGCGATCCACGTGAGCATGAATAGATTCTAGGCGAGTCGCCGCCTTCTGGGGGTGCAACCGCGTCTTTTGCTATGGGAATGATTCAAACCGCGAAGGGTGGGCACACGAGATGAGCCGGACACTCCTGATGGGGTCTCCGGCGACCCACTGGCGCGAGCGCTTGGACGAGATGCTCGACGATCGACCGCTACTGGTCGCAGATCCGATGGATCCGAATCGTGGAACCCCGGGGCGGGTTGCGCTTTACCGGGGTAGCCGCTGCATTGCGTGGCGTTTTGTGGGCGCGCTTGACGTGGCGCGAAACCCGATGGCCGTGCTGCAAGGCATCGCGTTGCTGCTGGCCGAAGCGGGCGAAGACGTCGTGGTGCAGCTTTTTGTCGCCCGGGCCACCGCGCTTCACCGGCAACTCGCGGTTGCGTGCGCACAGCTGATCGCGCCGACGGAGATCCTGGTGCCCGAGGACTTTGCGTTGCCCTTAGAGGGGTGGCCCGTGGGTCCTCAACGGGTGACCTGTGAGCCGTCATTCCCTCGGATGGTGCAGACCGCCCAGCGTCGCGCCCGATGGTTGGAATTACTAGAGCACTGCCACGACCACACGGTAGCCTGGCGCGAAGTGAGTTTGCAGGGGGCGCGGTTGGGCAGCGGACTCCCGGTGGACGCGACGATTCGGCAGGCGCTGGGGGCGTCGGTGGTCTACGCCGAACTCGCGGGCAAAACCCTGGTGACCCTCGGCAAGGACGCCCCGCCCGAGGAATCGGTGGCCCGCGCCCTGGACTTGGCTCGCGCCGAACGGTGGGTGGCACTGGATCCGGGCTTATTCTCTGGCCGACTGTGCGCGTTTGCGCGGGCCGATGGCGAACCCTTTGGCTTGGGAATCATCGAGGAGATGGACGTGGAGAGTGGGACCTTCCTAGTCCGCTGCACCGCGATTCCTCCGGTGCCGGTGCGCATCCTTACCCTCGGCACCTTGCGCCTGGACGCCCAAGGCCGCGAACTAGCCGACGATGCCGCGTGGGCCGTGTAGACGGGGTCGCCCGGCACCTAGCCCGCGCACGGAGATTCGAGGTACGTCAGGGTGCCCGCGTCGGCGTCTAACCTCGCCCGGATTCCGAAAGGGATGCTGAGCATGTGCTTGTGGTGCCCGAACGGAAAATCAATGACGGTGGGGACTCCCAAGGGGGCCAGGCGGTCGCGCACGATGTCGCGCCAGGGTCGGCCACCCATCGTGGGGTCGGCGCGCTCGTCAGTGCCCGTCATCTCGCCCACCACAATGCCCGCCGCCTGCTGGGCGAGACCGGTGTTGACGAGTTGGGTCAGCATCGCGTCGACTCGGTGCGGATTCTCATCCACGTCTTCAATGAATAGGATCTTGCCGCGCGTTTCTAGGGCCTCGGCGGTTTGGATGGAGTCGGTGAGGAGGCAGAGACACCCGCCGGTGGTGAGGCCTTCGGCGATGCCGCCCACCAGGGTTTGGGGACGGGGGGCCTCGGCGGGAAGGGTGGGATCGCCTTGGATCAACCGGAAGAACGAATCGTACACGAAGGGGGCGCGGTCGTAGGCTAGGGTTAGGGCCATCGGGGTGTGGAACGTGACGAGACCGCGTCGGTTCAGCGCGAGGTGCAGGATCGTCACGTCCGAGAATCCCATGAGCATTCGGCCCGTCGCCGCCATGCGATCAAAGTCCAGGTAGGGCAGCAAGCGCGAGCATCCGTAGCCGCCGCGCGAAGTCATGACGGCTTGGCACTCGGGGTCCTCCATCGCGGCCTGGAGCTCGGCGGCGCGGTCCTGGTCGCTGCCCGCCAAGTAGTGATCGACGTCCAGCACGTGGGGATAGATTTTGGTGCGGAAGCCGCGCGACTCCAGCACCGCTAAGCCCTTTTGTAACCGCTCGGCGTCAATCGGCGACGCGGGGGTGACAACGGCGAACGTGTCGCCGGGGCAAAGGGCGCGGGGCTTAATGACGTCGGGCATGGCTAGGCTAAGTCTAGCCGATGGGGTGCGTCGGCTTCTCCCGCAACTAACGAAGCGCCATGAGCGCCGGCGAACCAGGCGGAAAATTGGTCGGAAGAGTTAGTTTTCAGCCGACGGGGAGCTTGGCCAACTTGGCCAAGCTCCCCGTGGCTTTAGTTACTCGCGGCGGTCTCGGCCTCGACCGGCGGGCGGGGGACGAGTAGTTCTATCGGCTCGGGCACCACGCGGGTGACGACCTTGCGGAACCGCAGGGGCTCAAAGTCCATCAGAAGGGCTTTGGCGCGGCGACTCCCGGTCTCGGCGTAATGCTCAATCAGCATCGCCAATACTTCCTTGCCCTCTTCGGCCGAAAGCTCCAGGGCGTGGACGTAGCTGGCGTTCAGGCAAGCCGGGTTTGGGTCCAGCAGGAACACCTTACCGCCGGTCATCCCGCTCCCCAGATTATGCCCGGTGCTTCCGAGGACCAGCGCGGTACCGCCCGTCATGTACTGGAACGCGTTGGCCTCCACCCCTTCCACCACAATGCGCGGGCCGGTGCCCTCGTGGTCTTTGCGCAGACAGATGCCAAAGCGGTTGCCCGCGCGTCCGGCAATGTAGACCTGTCCGCCGCGCGCGCCGTAGGCAAACGTATTACCCACCAGGGTCAGGTCGCCGTTCCCGTCGGGCGGAATGACGGCAAGCTTGCCACCATAGCTGGCGGTCCATGCGCTGTCGGCCATCAGTCCCACCAGGCGGAACTCCAACCCGTTCACGCTGTACGCACCGTAGAAATGGCCGGCCGCGCCGTGGTGCTCAAAGCGAACGCGTCCCTGACTGAGGCCCAGATCCCCCCGGGCACGGGCCAACGTGCCGGCCGCCGCCAAGCCCACGCAGCGGTCCTCGTTGGAAAGGCGGGACTCCAGTCTCACCTCGGCCCCCCGAAGCGCACCGGCGGCGGCTTCGATCTCTTCCAGCCGCCGGTGCGGCATGTGCAGGTCGGTCTGGAGGTGATAGTCCCGGTGCCGCGACGCGCCATGAGGCGCACTGAGGATGCTGGACAGTTGCAGGAGACTCGCCTTGCCCGTGAGGTCGGGGCGTTTCTCCAGCAGATCGCGACGTCCCACAACGTCGCTAAGCCGCCGGATCCCGCGCGCCGCCATCTGCTCGCGAATGTCGCGGGCAACGTGCAGTAAGAATCGGGCGACCTGGCGCGACTGCCCCGTGAACTTCTCTATTTGGAACGGGTCTTGGGTTGCCACCCCGGGGGCGCACCCCAAGCGTCGCTTGCCGGTGGGGTCGGTGGGGTCCGGTCCCGCCAGGTGGCACTTGCGCAGCATGCTGCACCCGATTGCCATCAGCAACGAGGTGCCGAATCCAACCCGGTCCGCGCCCAGAAGGACGAGCTTGAGCACCTGTTGGCCGGATTGCACCCCGCCGTCCACGCTCAACTCCACCAGGTGCCGCACGCCTTCTTCCACCAGCATGTCTTGCACCGTGGGCAAAACCGCCAGCACGGGCACGCCAGCGTGTTTTTGGTCCACGCGCTTAGCCGCGCCGGTACCGCCGCAGCCATCGCTCAGGTGCAACCGATTGGCCCCGGCGTTTACACCGCCCAGCGCCACCATCTCCACCCCGTACGTCGCCACGTACTTTAGGGCGCAATTTACGCTGGGGTTCAGGTGCCGCCAGCTTTCGATCATCAGTTTCACGTCCTCGATGGAGTAGAGGTTGTGGTTGATCGGCGGGCTGATGAGCTCGTAGCCGGGTTCGCATCCCCGGCGGAGGGCGACCAACGGCGAGACTTTGCGTCCAGGCAATTGACCGCCCTTGCCGGGCTTAGCGCCCTGGGCAAACTTCACTTCGGCCTCGTCGGCGCGAGCCGCCGTCATGGGCGTGATCGTGAAACGACCGCCCGAGTACTGCACGCTGCGGTTGCCGTCGCGCCGGCGCATCCGGTCCTTGTCAAACCCGCCTTCGCCCGAGTTGGCGATCGGTCCGATGCCGGGCGGGGTGGCGCGGCCTGACCACGCGGCCCGCATTCGGCAGTACCGGTACAGCAAGTTCATACCGCCCGCGATGGCGCGGTGCGCGGGTTCGCTCAGGGCGCCTTCGCTCATGCCGGGGGCCATAAATCGCCAGGCGATCTGGTCTTCTGATTCCACCTCGTCCAGCGGAATGGCGCGGCCTGCCTTCAGGCGCAGGCAGTCCAATGCGGTCACCGGTAAGCGATCTTCCACCACGTCGGCGTAGGCGCGGTAGGCCTCGTAGCTGCCGGGAGGGAACTGGCCCGCTTTCTTGGAGAACCCGCTGGCGGAGTGGATTTTCCGCACCACGTCGGCGTTGTTAAAGTGCGGTCGCCCGCTCTTCGCGTGGCGGAACTCACCCACATCCCTCAACGTGTCGCCAGAGTCCGTGTGAAAAGCGGCGCGGTGGAATCCGAGCCACTCCGCGTTCAAAGTCTCCCGCCCGATCCCCCCCAAGTGGCCCGGCACTCCGGGGAACTCAGACTTGAGGAAGCTGGCATCCAGACCAACAGCTTCGACCAATCGAGCGCCGCAGTACGCCGACGACGGCGTGACGCCCATCATCGACATCGCCTCAATGAACCCATCGCGCAGACCGTGCAAGTAGGTGTCCTCGCGATCGGCGGCGGTGCGGCAACCCAGCCAAGGGCACACCGCGTCGGCACCATTGGCCACCAAATACGCGCAGTGGTGAATGTCCCACGCGCCGGTATCGGCCACCAGTCCCACGCGATGGCGCACGCCTTCGCGCACCAGCCGCTCGTGCAACCGGCTGATCAGACGGAGCATCGGCAAGGGCGCTTGGCCCGGGGTCACGTTGCGATCGCTGAGGACCAGCACCGAGGTCTCGCTCGCCGCGGTCACGGCGTCATCAATGAAGGCATTGAGCGCGCGCTCCAACCCATCAGATCCCTCTCGGGCCTCGAACACCGCGTTAACGCTCCTGACCTGGCCCTGTCCTAGAAGCCAAGCGGTTTCCCCAAGGGAGAGTACGCGGTGCCCGAAGCGGATTACGGGACCGTGGGCGTCGCCCCATAGACCGCCGCGATCACCGAGTGAAACGGTGGGATCAAACACCCATGCGTCACGGATCGGATCGATGGGCGGGGAGGTCTCCTGCGCGAAGCGCAGGGCAAAGTAGTCTTCCAGCCGGCGGGGGAACTCATCCAGCAGCGCCGAGATGGTGGCGTCATCGCCCATGGAGCCTAGAGCGGGCTTGCCGGTCTCGACCAACGGTCGAATCACCACGTCCAAGTCCTCCTTCGTCATTCCAAAGGCGCGTTGGAGTCGGGGAAGGTCGACGGCTTCGTCGGGGAGGCTCGCGGATTTGCCACGGACTAACCGCCCGTTGGGGGTGGGGAACGGCTGGCGCGCCAATTGCTCGTGCACCTGGTCGTTCAGACTGATTTGCCCGGTGCGCAGGTCTACCACCACGGTCTCGCCCGGGCCTAGCAAGCGCTGCTGCTCGATTGCGCCGGTGGGGAATAGGCCCGTGAGTTCGCTGGCGGCCACGGCGTAGTCGGCAGTGGTGGTGATCCACAGCGGACGCAAGCCGTTTCGGTCGAGGTGGGCCACGGCATGGTCGCCGTCGCACGCCACCAGCGCGGCCGGACCGTCGCATGCGCCCAGATAGACGGACATCGCTTCAAAGAACGACGTGAGTTTTCCGTCGGCCCCAAAGGCCACTTGGGCTTCGGGCATGAGGGCCAGGAGCGACTGCGGAATGGTCATGCCGCCGGCAATCAGGGCGATCACCATGTCGTCTAAGTTGGCGGTATCGCTGCCGCCCTCGGCCACGATTCGCCCGGCCAGTTGCGCGATCGTTTTGAGCGCGGGATGTCGTTCCGAGAGGCGATCCAGCAGGTCTTGGCCGATCGCGTTCATCCACGCGACGTTGCCCTGGATGGTGGCAATTTCTCCGTTGTGCGCGATCGACCAGAACGGCTGGGCGCGGCGCCACGCGGTGGTGGTGTTGGTGCAGTACCGGCTGTGGAACAGGACGAACCGGCTGGCCAAGTGCGGGTCGCGCAGGTCGGGATAGAGGTCCGCGATGCGCGAGAGCTCGGCCAGGCCTTTGTACACCAGCGTGCGGTTGGAGAGCGAGACGACGTAAAACTCCTCTTCCTCGCGGCCCACCACATTGTCGAGGGCGAGGCGAAGCAGGTAACGACAGGCGAACCAGGCGTCCTCGCCCATGCCATCGGGGCGCTTGATGAGGGCGTGGCGCACCACGGGCAGGGTGCGCCGTGCCGCGCTGCCTTCGGGAAGGGCGTCCACGTTGATCGGGACGTCCACCCACTGCAGCACCTCGGCCCCGGCGGAGTGCGCGAGGTCTTCTACGGCGGCTACGCACCGCCGTCGCGAGGGGCTGTCGAACGGCAAGAAGAAGCTCCCGAGGGCCACGTCGCGTTGGGCAATGAGCTTGACGTGGTCGGGGAACTTGTCTACCAGCAAGGGCCACGGGATCTCAATCATGATCCCCGCGCCGTGTCCGGGAGCCCCCCGGTGGTCGAAGCATTGACACATCGCGAGGGCCGCGTCGACGAGTTGTCGATCGGCGACACCCTTGCGGGAAGCAACAAAACCGATGCCGCAGGCATCAGCCTCAAGGCGCGAACGCCCGTTTTGGTGGACGGTATACATGCCGGTATTAAAGGTCGGTGCGCCGCAACGTCGCGGTCATGTCCGGGCCGCCCTGCCCGTTCGTGTGACTCACTCTACAACGATCTAACCCCAAATGCCTAGTAGTTAGGGTTCTTCTTGCCGGATTTTCCTTGCATCGGCAGGGGAGGCCCGCTTTCCGTCACAATCGCACGGGGGTCACCAGATCCCGCTTTGAGCACAACCATGGACCGAGTGGACATCACGATCATCGGCGGCGGACCCGTCGGCCTTTTCGCCAGTTTTTATGCCGGACTGCGGGGGATGTCGGTGCGGATTTTGGATAGCCTGCCCGAATTAGGCGGCCAGTTAACCGCGCTTTATCCCGAGAAGTACGTCTACGACATGCCGGGCTTCCCGTCCGTTCTGGCTAAAGACCTCGCGGCGGACCTAGTGCGTCAGGGCACCCAGTTCAACCCCGAAGTGTTGCTGGAAGAGAATGCCGAGACGCTGACTGCGGACGGCGAGGGTTACGTGATCGGCACCCGTAAGGGCCTCCAACTCCCGACCCGCACCGTCATCATCGCGGCGGGCGCCGGCGCCTTTTCTCCCACCAAGATGGGCGTTCCGAACGAAGAGGACTACGAAGGTAAGGGCGTGTACTACGGTGTGCGCGAAAAGGCGCAGTTCGCGGACAAGCGGATTGTGATTGTCGGCGGCGGCGACAGCGCGTTCGACTGGGCCCTTGACCTGGTGTCCATCGCCAAGGACGTCAAGCTGGTGCATCGCCGGGACGGTTTCCGCGCCCACGAGGACACGATCGAAAAGGTCCGAAAGACCCCGGTTGAGTTCAAGCTGTTCTATGTGGCCAAGGAACTGCACGGCGCGCATCGGCTGGAAGCCATCACCGTGGAGAACCTTCAGACCAAGGAGCTGGAGCGCCTGGACGTGGACGCCGTCATCGTTACCATCGGGTTCAAGTCATCCCTGGGCACGCTCAAGGAGTGGGGTTTGGAGATTGAGAAGAACCAGATAAAGGTGGACAAGCTGTTCCACACCTGCCTGCCGGGCGTGTTCGCGGTCGGCGACGTGGCGACCTTCGAAGGCAAGCTCAAGCTCATCGCCACGGGCGTGGGCGAAGCCGCCACGGCGGTGTGCGTGGCCAAAACGTACATCGATCCTGCCGCAAAACTGTTCCCGGGCCACAGCTCGGAAATCGAGCGCCCCAAGGCCTAACTAGGCGACTAGGTTCCGGCGTCGGCGCGCGCTCAGCGCGCCGATGCCCAGTAGCAGGGCGGTGACGGTTGCCGGCTCGGGCACGGCTTCCGGGCTGGCCGGCCGGGGCGGGCTTTGGGGATTGCTGGTCGTGGCGAACGATGGAAGCGTGATTCCCGCCCCTCCGCCCAACGCTAACAACGCGCCTGGAATTGAGTCGAGCCCGGCCCAAGGACTCGTCGATGCCGTCGACGTTGGCGAAAGTAGCGGAGACGGCGAGACGGCCGGAGTCGCCACGCTGGGGTCCGCCATTTCGGCTCCGGTTACGGCGAGTACGGGCGCAGAATCCGCCACTTCAGGATCGGCGGGGGTCATCAAGGCCAGCTCCGGCTCGGCGGCCTCGTCGGGTTCCCGGGTGAGGATGCGCAGGGTCGAGGTTTCGGTCTCGGGGACGACCTGCGTCTCGGTGGCCTCGTCCATCGGCGCGCGCGGACCTCGGGTGAGGGGATTCCCGCAGATTTCCATGAGGATCGGCCGGCCCTGCGGGTCTTGCCAGATAGGTGTGCCCGCCCGCAACCCGAGCAACCGCGTTCTCAGGACGCCGGAAGCCGGGACGTTGTACACCGTGAACAGCGCGGTGGTGGTGATCCGCCCGGGGGTTAGGCTCGCAAAATAGCGATCGAGTTCGGGGCCGGGCATGGCGAAGTGCCGGAGGTAGCGGTCGCGGACCGTGGGGTTAAACCGAACTTGGTTCATCAACGCGGCGTGGGTTGGCGCGGGCCGCACGATGAACGCATTCTTGGGCACGCGGGCCAGGGCGGGGACCGCCACCATGCTCAGCATGATCGCGCTCAAAAGGCCAAGATAGGATCGGTTTCGCATGGTGGAGTCTCTGACGAGACTGCCTCCGCAACGTTCGTTCCCGACGGCGTATTCCGGGGGGTTCCGGGCAAAACCTGGTACTTAATCGATGGCCGGCCGATCTTGCCGGAGCAGTAGCAGGAGGGTCGGCGCGCCGAGGACGGCGGTGACCGCGCCAACGGGTAGTTCAATCCCGGGGATCGCGCGTTGCGCAATGAGGTCGGCCGCCAGCATGAGTACGGCCCCGAGTAGGGTGGCGGCGGGGAGGCTCCACCGGAGGTCGACCGCCACGACGCGCCGGGCGATGTGCGGGGCCACAAGACCCAAGAAGCCCACGATACCGACGGCACCCACCGCCACGGACGCCATCGCGGTACCGGCGATCAGGACGTGTCGCTTAAGCTTCACCGGGTTAACCCCGAGGGACTGCGCCTGGCGCTCGCCCATCGCAAAGGCGTTGAGCCCCCGCGCGCCGGTCATGAGGACCGCGCCGGCGACGACCAGTACGCCCGCCATAATGGCGCACCGGTTCCAGAACATTGGGGTGGCGCTGCCCAAGAGCCACCGCAACACCCGGTTGGTGTCTTCTCCCGCCGCCAAAATCACGAGCGTCATGAGGCTGCTGAGGAGCGAACCGACCACGACCCCGGCGAGGAGCAACGTCGTCACCCGAACCACGCCTTGGTGGCGGGCTAAGCTCAACACCAAGAAGAGCGACGCCAGGCCGCCCGCAAACGAGGCTGCCATCACGCCCAGTCCGGAGGCGTAAGCGCCGAGGCCTAGGACCGTTGCCAACGCGCCGCCGACTCCGGCCCCGCTGGAAACCCCAATCACGTAGGGCTCGGCCAGGGGATTTCGAAAGAGGGCCTGGAACGCCGCGCCGGTAGCCCCTAATAGGCCGCCCGCCAGCGCGCACCCTACGGCTCGGGGCAGACGCAACGCCCAGATCACTTGGTTCGCCGTGGTCGTGCCCGGGGATTCACCCCGGAAGAGTTCACGCATCACGGTGACGGGGTCAATCCACAAATAGGAGCCGATTCCGACGTGCAGAATGAGTGCCAATAGGGTCAACTGCAGCAGAAGTCCCAATCGAGCCGTTCGAGATGGAGCCCCCGGCGTCACGCCTAGATTATAATGCACCCGTTGGATACCGTTGCGCTTTCCGATCGTTCCCGGCTCCTTAAGCCGTCTCCCACCCTAGCCATGACGGCGAAAGCCCGTCGGATGAAGGCCGACGGGATCGACGTCGTGAGTTTTGCGGCCGGGGAACCAGACTTTAACACCCCGTTACCGGTGGTGGAAGCCGCCATTGCGGCGCTACGCGAGGGGATTACCAAATACACCCCCAGCAGCGGGATTCCGGCCCTCAAAACGGCGGTCGTGGAAAAGCTGTGGCGCGAGAACTCCGTTCGCGCCACGCCGGAGCAAGTGGTGGTGAGTTGCGGGGCGAAGCATAGCCTCTACAACGCCATGCAAATCCTGCTGAACCCCGGCGACGAGGTGCTATTGCTGGCACCTTATTGGATGACCTACGCCGACCAGGTTCGGCTCGCTGGGGGAGTTCCTGTAGCGGTGGCGGGTCACGTCGAGGCCAATTTCATCCCGACCTACGAAGCGCTGAAAGCGGCGGTGACGCCCCGGACGCGGGCGATCGTGGTGAACTCGCCCAGTAACCCCACCGGCACGGTGCTCCCTCGCTCAACGCTCAAGGAGATCGCGGCGTTAGCGCTGCGGCACAACCTGTGGATCATCAGTGACGAAATCTACGAGCGGTTGACGTATACCGAGCGCGTGCCCAGCATCGCCACGTTGGGCGAAGACGTGGCCGCCCGGACGATCCTCGTCAACGGGTGCAGCAAGAGCTACAGCATGACGGGATGGCGAATCGGGTACTGCGTGGCGCCTACGCCCGTTGCGGTGGCGATGAGTAACCTACAGGACCAAGTGACAAGTAACCCCACCAGCTTCGCTCAGGTCGGCGCGGTCGAGGCGCTCCGGCTCCCCCCAGAGACGGTGGAGGCGATGCGGGCTGAGTTCCAGGCCCGGCGTGACCTCATCGTGTCTCGATTACGGGCGATTCCGGGACTGAGTGTGCCGGAACCGGAGGGTGCGTTCTACGTGTTCCCGGATGTGCGCAAGTTCCTGGGCGGCGAGATCGCGTCCGATAGTGCCCTGGCCGATCACTTGCTGGAACACGCCCACATCGCCACGGTTCCCGGATCGGTTTTTGAGGGGAAGGGGCACCTTCGCCTCAGTTATGCTTGCAGCCGGGACGACATCGAGAAGGGCGTGGCCCGGCTCGCAACGGCCCTTCAGGAGCGCCTCGCCCAAATCTAACATGGAACGAAACGGCACCTCGTCGGGCATCCCGTCTTGCATCCCTCTGGTCAGCGAGGAGATGTTCCGTATCGCCGTCCGGCATCGATCGGCGGCGGTGGACGTGGTGCGCGATAGCTACGAGCGCTTGGAGTTCTTTGGCGATTCGGTACTGGGGCTGGTGATTGCGCAGTACCTCTACGAGCACCATCCCGATTGGGACCAGGGCATGATGTCAAAGGCAAAGGCCAGCGTCGTGCAGGAAGCGCCGCTGGCCAAAGCGGCGTTACGGTTGGGGCTTGACCGATACATCGAACTAAGCCCCAGCGAGGCCGCCGCCGCTGGGGCGACGCGCCCCTCCATCCTTGCCGACATTCTGGAAGCGATCATCGGTTGCATCTACTTGGAATCCGGTATCGAAAAAGCGCGATGGTTTGTGTTGGAGCAGTTGGATCCGTTCCTGCGCGAGATTAGCGGGGGGAACGTGAGCCCGCACGACCACAAGAGTCGCTTGCAGGAGGTCGCCCAGAGCATCTGGCGGCGCACTCCGCTGTACCGCGTGGCCGGCGAAGGCACGCTGGGCCAAGGCAACCGCTTCCGCGTTCAGGTTGTCTTTGAGGGCGAAGTGATGGGCGAAGGCCTGGGGCGCAGCAAGAAAGAGGCGGAGCAAGAGGCCGCGTTGGAAGCGCTTCAGGTGATTGAGCGCGCGCTCCGCGCGCGCGCCCAAACCGACGACCGCGATCTTTAGTTCAGCTCGATCGTTGCCGTCGTCGGTGGGTTAACGCTAACGGTCGCCCGTCAGCGTACGGTGAAGAATCCTAGAGTGTCGCCGACGAACGCGCGAACGAGAGTCTCGGTCCCGCCCGCGGCCGGCATAACATAGATGCCTTCATTGGGACGGAAAAAGTAAATTAACGTACCGGTCGGGTCAAAGCACGGGTTCCTGCCATTAGCGACTAATTGGCGCCTGCCACTTCCGTTGGGCCACATAGTGTAAATGTTGTTTACTCCAGGAGGCATTTGCATCTCGTAGGCGATTTGCTCGCTAGTGGGTGACCACTCTATCTTTTCACTAGTTTGTGGGCCTAAGGTCATGATAACTCTTAGGCCTGGAAAAGTGGTAAGGTGTTGGCCCTGCGAGTCCGACAGGATAGCGTAGCTACCATCGCCGTTAACGGCGATGGGCCAGCCGCTAGTACGCCTGGTTGACGGTATACTATTATCGGTAACCGGATAGATCTCCAAACCATCATCGGTCCTTATGGCAATCAGGCCATTCGGGAGGAATTTGCCTGCTTTAATATCTCCTGTATTGTAGTAACCTGCGCGAGTAAGACGCGTCGCCCGCGGAGAAGTCATGGCAATCAGGCCATTCGGGAGGAATTTGTCTGCTTTAATATCTCCTGTATTGTAGTAACTCCGTTGATTGGGCAGATGACCAGTATCGAGACTGTATATTCGACCCCAATTAATCGAGTAATAATCTGGACGATAATTACTATCTACGACGGAAAGATAGTAGTTGGCGGTAGGATCAATACCAAGAAGGTACCCGGGCAAGTCACACACCACCACCATATTTCCCTCCGGAGCATTGAGAGGCACGTAGACCAATCGTCGTGACCAGTAGAACACGAGGGAATTGGGCGGAATCTCGGATCCGGTGACGCTGGCGGTGACGGTGCCGGTGACTAGCCCCCCTGGCCCGCGACAGGTGATGTAGTAGTCCGTCGGACCTTTGATCGGGCCAACCGTCATCGTGCCGGAAACCGCCGTGGCCCCAAAGTTTGATGATTCCACTTGGTCAACGTTCGTTGATGTCCAGGTGAGCACCGTGGATGCGCCCCATCGGACCGGGTCAGAACTCGCCGTTAGGGTGAGAGTGCCCGAGTTGACGGGGGGCGGAGGGATGGAGTTCGGTAACCGAGCCCCGCCTCCTCCGCACCCAACGAAGGCAAGCCCAATCAGGACCAGCCCCAACAGGACCAGCCTACCATTGAGGGAAAACGGTAACGACGCCATACCTTCATACTATCTCCTCTTTCAGGGACGGTATGGGGTGTGTTTCTAGGACAACGTGAGGGCCGCTATCTGCCCAACCCGGGAACGCCGTGTCAATTGGGTTCGAAACGAACGCAGGAGGTGAATGATCCCTCGTTGTCGGCATTCAGAGGACGGTAAGGAAAGTCACGTTCTGGCGTTTGTCTTCGCGTACGCAATCCAAGCCAGACCCGTTGAAGCGTATAACGTAGATGCCAATGTTGGGGCTAACGAAGAAGATATTGTTGCCTGTCGAGTCAAAATGTGGACTGTAAGCGTTGCTAGCTAACTGGTGTTTGTTGCTTCCATCAGGCCGGATGGTCCAAAGCACTCCGCTTGGAACGCCGTCGACGGGATGGTTGTTGAACACAATTTGGTCATAGGTGGGGTTCCACTGTGGGCGGTAAAAATCCCGCTCTGAACTAAAGGTTGCGACGGTTTCAAGGCCAGGGAAAGTGGTGATGCTGAATCCAAAATCGTCGCCAATCATCGCCCGGCTGCCATCACCGTTAACCGCGATGCCTTTGGTGTTCAGGTGCCCGATACTTGGAATGAGCGATCCGTCCGCTGTGTAGATTTCTGGGCCCCGGTCGGTGTTCATCACGATCAGTCCTTGCTTAGTGTAAAAAGCGTCGAGTTGCCCGCCTCTGGATAGCTGCCTCCCGACATCCGCCCCGGGCCCGTCAAGGTCAATTTCATTGATCACTGCTGAGTATGGTTCAGTCGGTTCATGCATAAGGATCAGGCCACGGTTGCCGGTGGGGTCGATATCGAGGAGAGTGGAACCTAGTGGCAATTCTCTCACATCAACCTCAAACTCAGGATGGTCTTCGAACCCGATGGGGACGTAGAGCAGGCGCTGCATTTCCCAGGACGAACCGACGACAAACGCGAGGGAGCGGGGCGGGATAGCCGCGCTCGTCACGCTGGCGGTGGCAGTGACCTTACCGCCTGGTCCACTGCACGTAATGTAGTAATCGGTCGGCCCCATAATGGGGCCAGCGGTGACTGACCCACGCACCCGGGTCGCCCCGAAGTTAGACGAATCCACCTGATCAACATAGGTGGAGTTCCAGGTAAGCGTGACCGATTGTCCGGTTCTGACCGTTTCGGGGCTTGCCTTGAGGGTAATTGTAGCCGCAAGGCCAGGATTCGACGTCCGACCGCCGCCTCCGCACCCAACGAAGGCAAACCCAATCAAGACCAGCCCAACCAGGACCAGCCTACCATTGAGGGAAAACGGTAACGACGCCATCCCTTCATACTATCACCTCTATCAGGGACGGTATGGGGTGTGTTTCTAGGACGGCGCGCTCGCCCGCGTCGTCCCGTCACCCGGAGGGTTTTAGTTCAGCTCGATCCTGGCCGGCGTGAGGTTCTCGCCGTGGACGGTTAGCGTGATGGGGCCGGGGCCGGTGGGCCTCACCGCTACCAACGCGCGCCCCCGCCAAGCCCGGTGCTGGGCGTCTTGGAGGTCCTCAAGATCGTTGGGCGAGGCGTTGCCGAAGCCCGCCAGCACCGCCGGACCCGCGATCTCCACACTCAGCCGCGAATCGGCGTGGGGGGCAGGCGTGCCCGCCGCGTCGACGATGGTGACTCCGGCGTAGAGCATGGATTCCTCCGTCCATTCTGCCTTCAGGGTCAAGGCCTTAAGTTGAACGGCGGCGGGCTCAGTTGCCGTGACCAAGCGCGTTCGAAGCTCGCGACCGTCGGCGGTGATGGCCCGGGCCTCAAGCACACCGGGGTGGTAGTTTGCCGGCATCACGAGCTGGCGGGTGGAGTCGGCCGTGCGCCCCAATCCTCCCACGCAGACGCCGTTAACCCACAGCGTCACGTTGAGGGCGTCCGTATAGAGGTGCACTTTCATCTGAGTGGTTTCAGGCTCACTCCACGTCCAGTGCTGGACCACGTCGTCCCAGCCCCACTGGAACCGCCATCCTTCGCCATCGCGGATCGGTTCTCGACCCGGTTGAGTCGGCGTGTGTACCACCATGTGCAGCACATCCTTGCCCCAAATGGCCTCACGGAAGTAGTTCGCGGGGCGGCGGTCACCGATCAAGTCAAGGTCGCCGCAGATTGCCAAGTGATAGGGGAACTCGCCGTCCCGGGTCTCCTCGCCATCGCGGAAGGATTGACCAATGCCGCTCTCGCCAAAGTAGTCCTGGGCCGTCCACAGGAAGTCTCCGATGACGTAGGGCAACTGTGTCACCTCGCGCCAGAGGGTCTCGAACGCCCGGGCGTAGCTCTCGAGCCCCACCATGATGCGGTCTGGGTGCCTCAGGTGTTCGCTGCGATACTTTTGCGGCAAGTAATTGTAACCACCTAGGTCGAAATGGCGGAACGCGGGCTCCTCAATCGATTCCCACTTGCCGTTGAACTCAGGCTCCCACCAGGGCCAGCAGATCGCGGCGGTCACGCGGCGGGTGGGGTCGGATTCGCGCACGGTACGCGTCAGCGCTTCGGCGATGTCAGGTCGATTGAACGAGTCCTTGATCTCGTTACCTACGCTCCACGCAAAGACGCATGGGTGATTTCTATCTCGCCGGACCATGGCGCGTGCGTCGGCCAACCCGTTCTCGGCAAAGTCGGAGAAGTAGCCATTTGGCGTCTTGGAAATCTCCCATTCGTCGTGGACTTCGTCGAGTACCAGCACGCCGTGGCGGTCGCACGCGTGGAGGAACGATCGAGAGGGGGGATTGTGCGCGGTGCGCAGGGCGGTAAAGCCGGCAGCCTTCAGGGTTCGCACCCGGTGATCTTCGGCGCCGGCCCATGCTGCGGCGCCCAAGATGCCCAGGTCGTGGTGGATACAGCCGCCCTTCAGCACGAGTGGCTGGCCGTTGATCCGTAAGCCCTCCTCGGGGCTCATGGTCACGGTACGCAGGCCGAGGGGGGCCTCCAACCGATCCTGCACCGTGCCATCCGAGGTCAGTTCGGCAACCACCTCGTACCGCGCGGGGAGGGCATTGGGATCGTCGGTCAGTTCGCAGGGGATCCAGCGTTGGGGGTTCTGAATGTTCGCTGAGAGGTTTACGGTGACCACTTGGCCCGGAACGGTGGTCACGGGGGCCGTCACTTCAAACGCGAGGTTGCCTTGGGGATCCCGGCCGCGCACACTCAGCACGGTTGGGCGGGGTTGGTCCCCGGCGTCGGCCACTTCGACGGTGATCGCGAGGGTCGCCTCGGTGTCCGAGATCGCCGTTGAGTGCACAAAGAGCCCGTCCCAGACCAGGTAGGCCAAGCCGGTGGTGCGCCGCGTTACCGTTCGGTACAGTCCGCTGCCCGAATACCAGCGGCTGTTGTCGCCCAGGTTGCGCAGGCGCACCGCCACGGATCGGGGCGTGGCTTGGCAGCCGCCGAGGTCCACGCAGAACGGGGTGTAACCGTAGGGGTGATGCAACTGAGCCACGCCATCCACAAAGACGTCGGTCCGCAAGGACGCCCCGTCAAAGATTAGCTCCGCGCGGTCGGCGGCAATGTCGGGCGTCGAGGGAGCGTAGTCCACAGTCGTGCGGTACCACATCTCTCCGCCTACAGTCCACCCAGTGTTGGGGCGACCGCCGCTGAGGGTCTCCGAAAACGGAGAGTCGGTGCCGGGGACGACTTCGATTGAGGCATCGTGGGGCACGGTAACCGTGCGCCAGGCCAGGTCCTTAAACATCGGGGCTTCGGCGCCCGCGACCTCGCCCCGATAAAAGCGCCAATTCCGAACAGCTTGCATACCGCGAGTATTCCCGCAAAGGGGGACGGTCTGCTGAGGCTACTTAACCGGGGCTTCGGCGACGGCGATTGAGCTATCGGCGGTGCCGTAGTAAGCCAGCCACTTGCGGTCAAAACGAACCATGCCCTCGACAAAGCATACGTGACCAACTTGACCTTCGCATTCGCCTGGCCGGTCGGGCATGAACCACGGGGCGTCGTCGCGGTGGACAAGGCGTGCGGGGTCGGTGGGGTCGAATGTTGCCGTGAAGCTGGAATAGGCTCCGGCCGGGAACTTGGGGTCACCGCCCGGGTCCGAGTGGTTCTTGCCGTGATAGCTTAAGATGATGCCCTTCGGCGTGAGGAGAGCGGGGGGGCCGGGTTCCACGAGGTTGCTGTCGAGGTGACCGGGGCGCACACTCAGCAGTGCCTTGGGCTCGCCGTCGTTGTCACACAGGATCTCCCAGTGCTCGCCGTCGCGGCTACTGGCCAAGAAGATGCTGGACTCGCCCCAGTACATCCACAGGCGACCGTTAATGAGGGCGGCTTCGAGTCCATCCGGAGTGTCCTTCACGACGATGGCACCGGCTTTACTCCACAGGTCGGGGGTTTTCGGGAAGGCCGGTCCGTACTTCTCCCAGCTCCACAGGTCGCGGCTAGACGCGGTCGCTAGGCGGGCCACCATTCCGTCGTACATCGTGTAGGTCAGCAGGTAGGCCCCGCTGGGAAGTTTCACAATGCGCGGATCTTCGCAGCCGCCTTCCCATTCGTAGCGGGCCCAGCGGTCGAGGCCGGGAAACAACACCGGTCGAGGCTCGCGCTCAAAGTGGATTCCGTCGGTGCTCCAGGCAAGGCCGATGCGGCTCGTGCCCAGATAGCGCCCTACGTTGTCCTCGGCCCGATAGAGCAACGCGACGCGCCCTCGATGAACGACGGCGGCGGGATTGAAGACGTCTTTGGCCTCCCACGCCACGCGACCGGCGTACGGGCATACAAACCACGTATCTTCGCGAGGCTTCAAGATCGGGTTCACCGCGTCAAGCTTTTTGAAGTCACTGAACGGGTAAGCGGCCATAATATAACCACGGTACCAGCGAAGGACCGTTTTTTGGGACCCTAGGAATCGTAGACGCTCGGTCATCGGACGGGTGAGGTACTCTTCGGGGCCGTTTAACTTTAAGGACCAGAACGCAGCATGAAGCGAACTTATCAACCGAACAACCGCCACAAATCCACAACGCACGGTTTCCGCGTGCGGATGGAGGACAACGATGGGCGGAACGTCCTCAAGCGTCGCCGCAACAAGGGTCGCAAGCGGTTAGCTCCCCAATAAAAGGTCCCCGACGGAGTCGATTTGAAGCGGTCTTTAGTGAAGGCATCCGGGTCAAAGGTCCGGGCGTCGTACTTTTGGCGCTCCCGGGAGCGGGGCGTTTCGGCATTGCCGTCTCGCGTCGCTTGGGTTGCCACGCCCGGAGAAACCGTTTGAAGCGACGCGTACGCGCGGCGGCGGCCCAGGTCCCGGACGCATGGTCAACCATGGATTCCGTGGCCCAGGTGGGGACGCGCACCGAGTCGATCCTGTTTCCCGACTTGGTCGCGGAGCTCCAACGACTCGCGCGGGAGGTCCACGCCCGATGGGACGTCGAATCGGAGTCGCCCTAGTTCGCCTGTATCAGCGAACCACCTGGTGGATGCCCCCGACATGCCGATTTACGCCCAGTTGTTCCGAGTACACCCGGATCGCGATCGAGCGCCATGGCCTCCTGCAAGGGAGCTGGCTCGGCCTGCGCCGAATCGCCCGCTGCCACCCATTTCACCCCGGAGGGCATGATCCGGTCCCCTAATTCCCAATGAGCCAGCCCAACCCCAAAGCGAATTTCATCCAGACGCTCCTGCTGATGGTCGTGATCTATCTCGGCCTCACGTACTTCCTCAAGCCATTCGGAGGGGGTGTCGCTGAGACGCGTAAAGCGGATGAGATTTACCGCCAGATGGTGGAGTTCAACCGGCAGATCAAGGACAACTCCATTGAGAAGGAACTACCGAAACTCACCGGTGCGGTGGACGCTTCGATCAAGGCGAACACGCTGACCGCGGCGCAGGGCGAGCGCATGAAACTGCAAGCGGCGGTGCTCGTGGCCGACACGCGCCTGAAGGCCTCAAAGCAACGTAACGATTTGACTCGCGCCAACTTGGCTTACATGGCGTTGCAAGGCCGGCACCGCTCGATGCAGGACAACCCGTTGTGGCGTGAGCCGGTTACCATCAGTGGTCACAAAGATTTCCCCCGGACCAGCGTCTCGGCGGAGCGGATGTACGCGGACGCAAGCCATCAGCTCAACGAGTTCTACCGGAAGGACCTGATCCTCGGGGTTATTCCCGGATACGGCGTCATCGACGCTTTGGTGGCGGTCACCGGCCGCGTCTCGTGGTTCAGCTACGCGTTTGCGGGGTTGCTCCTCGCGACGGTTGTGCGAGCCCTGATTTGGCCGTTGGCCCAGCGACAGCTAATGTGGTCGCGCCAAATGAGTCAGCTCCAGCCCTACGTCAAAGAGCTTCAAGAGGCGTTTGCCAAGAAAGACCCTAGCGGGAACTTCAAATCGTCGCCCGAGTTCCAGCAGAAAATGATGGGGCTGTACAAGGAGTACGGGATCAACCCGGCGGCGGGCTGCTTGCCCTCGCTGGCCCAGATGCCGCTCTTCTTGTTGGTTTACCAGTGCATGCTGCACTACCGATTCGAGTTCCTTAACGGAACGTTTCTGTGGGTCAATCCGGCCACGAGTGCCGCCACTAAGGGGTTCATCGCGCCAAACCTGGGCGAGATGGACTACATCCTGCTGGTGATCTACGGCATTTCGATGGTCGTCACCACCCTACTGGCGCCGATCTCAGACCCCTCCAACGCCAAGCAACAGCGGATCATGGGCGTTTCGGTCGCGGTGTTCTTCACCGTGATGATGTTCTTCTGGCCGCTCCCTTCGGCCTTCGTGCTGTACTGGATTTTCACGAACGTCTTCTCCACGATTCAGTCCCTGCGCGCCTACCGAATGCCTTTACCGCCGCTGGTTAAGGTGAACGCGCCCCACGGTGCGGTGTTACCCGTGTCCTCTCCAAGCCTCAGTGGGGGTATGTTCAGTAACACCGGCGGACCGAGGTCTAAGCCCAAACCTAAGCGAAAACGCTAACCAATGTGAGTCCGTGGTGCCCCCCGATACCGGCGAGGTCACCCAGGGCTCGGAATCACGAGCAAACCATGGAAACGATCGAACTGACTGCCCGCAACCTTGATGAAGCGCGACGGACCGCCGCCGAGCGACTGGGCGTAGATGCGGCCCTTGTGGAACTGACCGTCCTAGAAGAGACGAAGGGACTGTTTGGGAAGTCGAGCCTGCGCGTGCGGGCCACGGCGCCCGCCGCTCCTGCTCCCGCCGCCGTCAAGGAACCCGCGCCGAAGGCCGCCCCCCGCGCGGGCCGAGGATCGGCGAAAGTGCCGGCCGCGGAACCCGTGAAGACCGTCGAACCTGATCCGGAGCCTGTGGTGGCAGAGGCGGAACCGGAAGAAGCCCCGAAGCGAGGTCGCCGACCGGCCCGTAAGTCCGCCGCGCCGGTCGAGGCCGAGGGCGCGGATGCTCCCGAGACGGAATCAGAAGCCCCCGCCGAGGAGATCGTTGCAACGGCAGAAGAGGCCGCGAAGTTGGCCGAAATGGTACGCGAGGTGCTGCGGCTTGCCGACCTGGAAGTGGTGGTGAACGAGGACTTCGTGTTGAACGGACGGTACGTGAACCTCGTGCTGGACGGCAAGGACGTGGCCTACCTGGTGGGCAAGCACGGCGAAGTGCTGAACGCATTCCAATATTTGATGAACGTGATGGCGCGGCAGCAGATGGAACGCGACGTGCGCGTGACCCTGGACGGGAACCATTACCGCGAGCGACGGGAAGAGGCCCTGACGAAACTGGCCGTGGCGATTGCCGAGCAAGTGCGCGAGCGAGGCGAAGAGGCGGTCCTAGACGCGCTGCCCGCGTTCGAGCGCCGAGTGGTGCACCACGCCCTGCAAGAGCTGGAGGGGATCTCGACCTACAGCGAAGGCGAAGAGCCGAACCGCCGAGTCGTCATCGCCCCGTCGGAGTAAGGCGGAGCGCCGGAAGACCACAGACTGCCGGAACTAGGACTTATAAGACTAATAGGACCCATAGGTCTTATCGGTCCTATAGGTCCTCTTAGTCTTTACGGGTCCGCTTCGCCCTCACCCGGTCCTCCGGGAGGGGGGGAGGGTACCTTTGAGGTGGAATGTCGAGCTTTGGGCCGATTGCGGCCTTTTACGATGACCTCATGCAGGGCGTGCCCTACCGCATGTGGGTGGATTACTACCGTCTTCTGCTGGAACAACTGGAAGCGCACCCGAAGCGGTTGCTGGACGTTTGCTGTGGGACCGGCAATGTCGCCGAGCGACTTACCGACCACGGCTTCATTGTCGCCGGGATCGACCTCAGTCCCACGATGATCGAGGAAGCTCGGCGTAAGGCCACCGAGCAGAGTTGGGACATCCGTTACGAGGCCGCCGACGCCGCCGAGTTTGATCTCGGCGAAACCTTCGACGGCGCGTACTCCTTCTTCGATAGCCTGAACTACATCACCGACTTGGGGCACTTGCAACGCGCGCTGAACCGGGTGGCGGCCCACCTCACCCCGGGGGGGACCTTCGTGTTCGACCTCAACACCGCCTACGCCTTCGAACAGCGCATGTTCGACCAGCAAGACACCCGCAAAAAGGCCCGGGTCCAATACAACTGGGTTGGCAACTACGACGAGCCCAGTCGAATCATCCGGGTCCAGATGGAGTTCTGGGTGGAGGGCATCCGCGTGACCGAAGAACACGTGCAACGCGCCCACCGCCAGGAAGAGATGCAAGAACTCCTGGAACGCGCCGGATTCGGTGAAATCCGCGTCTACGACAGCTACACGCTCGATCCTCCCCGCCGACGGAGTGATCGCAACCACTACACCGCACGCTACCTTCCCTAGGCGTGTCGTTACCGCACCTGGGCACAATGCCTGAGACGATTTGAAGAAATTGCGACATTGATGAACATTAAAAATATCTGATCAGGTAAGTTCACCCCCGGGGTGCCTTGGCTCCCAGTAGAATCTCCCGGGACCGACACTGATGTTCTCCAGCCGAATTTTTTTCGCCCTTTCCGCTGCCTTCTCCGGTTCGCTCTCCGCCCAATTGGTGCCGATAGCTTGGGTCGCTTCGCAAGCGGCTCCGCCCGCCACAACCTTCACTGCCGGGCAGTTCAATGATGCCAAGCGGTGGAATTTGCCCACGGGCGCGGCCATTGCTCCGGCCGGGTCTCCCGCCGCCATCGGTACTTCGCAGTACGACGAATCCCCGCGTGGGACTGCCGCGATGCCAACGGGCTCCGTCTTGCGCTTAACGCCCGCCAACCCGGCGACCGAGACCCTAGCCTTCACGGATGTTCCGGTCAACCCGGCCTGGCAAGAGGTCACGGTGGAGTTCTCCTTACAGGCAGCGCGTCTAGTCCTCGGTCCCGAAACCCGCCCGCCCCAACCCGCCCGATGGCGACAGACCGGGGTTTTCATCGCGTTCCTAGATGACAAGGACGCGGAAGTTGGCCTGGGTCAGGGTGTGTTTGTGATGCACACTCGGCCGTGGCAACGCTTCCAGCGCACAATAGGCGTGCCCGAACAAGCCAAGAAGTTGCGGGTTTACGAGGGGCTGTGGCAGGCCGCCGGGGAAGTCGAGATTGACGATATCGTCCTGACACCGAGTACCCAGACGCGCTTTGTAGATGCCACCCCGCCCGCTCAGCTGAACTGGGGTAAAGAGCCCATCGTTATTGAGTCGCCGCGGCGCGGCCACCTCTCGTTGGACGGAATCTGGAAGTTTGCCCCCGCCGTCGGTCCGACCCTCAAGGAGATCAAGTCCGGTTGGGGCTACGCCGTGGTGCCCAAGGCCTGGAACCGCGACGCCGTGGTGGCGAGGGGCGAGGGCCGGATGTGGTCCTCGTTCGATGGGGAGCAGGTGAGTCAGGCCTGGTACGCCCGGCCGATCACCATTCCGGCTGACTGGGCGGGGCGCGCCGTGCTCATCGACTTTGAGCGAGTGAGTACGGACGCCGTCGTCCAGATTGATGGAAAGGACGTTGGCGCGATCCGTTGGCCCGGCGGGACCGTTGACCTAACGAAATTCGTGACTGCCGGGAAGACGCACGACCTTCGCGTGCGGGTGATTGCCGCCGATGACCGCAATGAAGTTGTGAACTACATGGGCTACGTGAATGAGCCCCGGTCGGTCGCTCGCCTCGATAACCGGGGCATCATCCGGTCGGTGACGCTACTCTCGCGTCCGCGGGGGGCTTACCTCGAAGGGGTCCAGGTGATCACCCGCACCCGCACGAACGAGGTTGAGGTGGCCATGGACCTGGCCGACGTGCGCACGGCGGGGCCGGTGCAGGTTCGGGCAGAAATGGTCGGCCCGGACGGTCTGGTGGAGCAGACCTTCCGGAGTACCGTGCCGGTATCCGCTCAAGCTAAGCAAACCGTGCGGACCCGCTGGCCCTGGGCCAATGCCAAGCGATGGGACGTGGGGCAGCCGAACCTTTACACCTTGCGTCTTTCGCTGGAGGGGCCGGTGATCCAGGACGCCTTGACGCAAGAGTTTGGCTTCCGCGAGTTTTGGATTGAGGGACGGCAGATTTTCTTGAACGGCACGCCGTTCAACCTACGTCCGAACAACTTGCAGTACGGGGCCATGCCGAAGGACGCCCTGGCGCGCGGCTACAACTTTGGCGAATTGTGGCCGGACGACCGCTCGCGACGCGGTAGCGATACGTACGACAACGAAGCGATCGCCGAAGCCGACCGCGTGGGACTACCGATCAGCGGGAAAGCCCTTTCGATGGCCGACTTCGTGGCAGACGCCACCAAATGGGCTGACCCCGAGGTCCGCGCCGACTACCAACGCATGATGGGGACCGAGCTGCGGCGCTGGCGAAACCACCCCTCCATCATGATGTGGGGGCACAGCGCTAACGTGTTCCAGTGGCCCGGCGACGGCCACCCCGCCATGATCGGCACGTCTGGGAATATCAGCCAACAGGAGTACTTTGACCGGGGCAAGCGGGTGAAGGAGGCCTCGGACATGATGCGGAAGATTGATCCGACGCGGCCGATCTTCGCCCACTTCAATAACGAAATGGGGGACTTGTACACCTCCAACATGTACCTAAACTTCCTGCCCTTGCAAGAGCGCGAGGAGTGGCTAAGTGTGTACGCAACCCAGGGTGAACGGCCGTTTATGGCGGTGGAGTTTGGCCTGCCGTTGTATGCCTCGTTGACCCGAGGTCGGGCGGGCTACAGCCACCAAGGGACCTCCGAAACCTTCCTCTCGGAGTGGTGCGCACGCTACTTGGGATCCGAAGCGTACGCCCTGGAACCAGAGCCCTACCGGGAGCAACTGATCAAGCGCTACGACGGGACCAACCTGCAAGCGGAGTACCAGCCGCACATCCGCACCAACCAGATGGAGCGGACGATGACGCGATCAGCGAGCTTTCTGAAGGTGCAGAACCTGTACGCCGAGAGCACTTGGCGCAGTTGGCGCACCCTCGGCGTGGCCGGCGGAATGATCCCGTGGCACAGCCCGGAGGACATCCCAGCTTTGGCCCAGGTCAACGCGGAAACCCTCGCCTGGATTGCCGGGCCGAATCAACTACCCAAACCGAACGCGCCGGACGCCCCGGCCCTCACCGAAAAGACGAAGAGCTACTCCCCCGGCCAAACATTGGAGAAAACCGTTGTCTTGATCAACGACGCCCGCACGCCGAAACCGTACACGGGCTCGGTTGAGATCGTCGTGGCGGGCAAGGTCGTCAAAGTCATGCCGTTGGCCGGCACACTCGCAACCGGGCAACAAATCCGCCTCCCGGTGCGGTTTACCATTCCCGCCAGTGCGGCGGCGAAAACCGACGGCGCGGTGATTCTGTCGGCCCGGATTGGCACAGTCCAACACGACCATCGCTTGGACTTCCGGATTTTCGCTCCGGTCCCGAAGTCTAAGGGTGAACTCACCGTGTTTGATCCACGCGGCGATTCGACTCGGATGCTGAAGGCGCTGGGCTACGCGGTACGCCCTTGGGTCTCCGGCCCGCCGGCCGGGGGTGTCGTCGTCATCGGACGGGGTGTCCTGAGTGACCATCAAGTCGTCCCCGGCCCTCTGGTCAGCTTTGTCCAAGGAGGCGGTCGGGTGTTAGTACTGGGGCAAGATCCGGCGTGGCTACGCTTCGCGCTTCAAATCCGCACGGCACCTCACGTGGCCCGGCGCGTGTTCCCGATCCAGGGCGACCATCCGGTGGTGCAAGGGCTCGATGCGTTCGACTTGACCAACTGGAACGGCAGTGGGCACCTGATCGACTCACATCCCTTTTTCAAAGGGTTTGAGTGGGTGCCGGTGTACGGCTGGCACTGGGGAAACCGGCACTCGGTGACCTCAGCGCCCATGGAGAAACCGCATCGCGGATCGTGGCGACCGATCTTGGAGACCGAGTTTGATTTGGCCTACACGCCCCTGATGGAGATGGAATTCGGCGCGGGCCGTATCACCCTGTGCACGCTGGATCTGGAAGACCAGGTCGCGGTTGACCCGGCCGCGTACCGCGTCGCGCAGCAACTACTTCGGTACGTAAGCACTGGGGCAATAAAGCCTAAAACCGGCTGGCGCTATGCCGGCGCGGATGCCGACCGTACGTCGTTACGGGAACTCGGAGTGGTTGAGCCGACCCCGGCGGCGCGCGGACCCATCGTGGTGGGCAACGGCCCGGTGAACGAAGCGGAACTCCTCCGGGAAGCGCGTGATGGCGCGACCGTCATCGTGCTGCGCCGCGAGACCGAATCGGGTCCGTTTGGCGCGCGTTACATCCGCGTGGAGCGCTACTTGGGTTCGATCAAGTCCCCAACATGGCCCGAAGCTCGCGGCTTGAGCGCTAGCGATTTGCGGTGGCGAACCTACGGCCCGAACTGGGTATTGACGGGCGGCGAAGGCATTGAGATTGGCGCGGACGGCCAGTTAGGTCGGATGCCCGTGGGCAAGGGCGTAATCCTCTTCGTTCAAATGAGCCCCGGCTCGACCCCCGCCGACGCACGCCACTACTTCCGCTTCACCCGCTGGCGGCAAACGCGCGCGCTTTCGCAAGTCCTGGCCAACGCCGGGATTGCCTTTACGCAGGACGAACTCATGGTTAAGCTCTTGGAGCAGCCGGACCAGTACTACGCCTTGGCGGGACCGTGGGACCTGCAACTCACGTTGCCCAAGCCCGAATCGCCGACGCGCCAGTGGAACGCTGATCCGGGAATCACCGCACAAGCGCGTGAACTGGTACGCGAGGACGCGCCCGAAAAGGGGTGGGAAACGCACTCGGTGCCGGCGTACTTTGAGAGTTACGGCGGGAAGTGGCGTTGGACCGACGGGGAGGTCGTGTACCGTCGTGTGGTGCAAATTCCCCCGTACCTTGCGGGCAAGGACCTGTTCCTCAGCGTGGGCCGCGTGGACGAGACGGAGACCACGTTCTTTAACGGCACCGAGGTGGGCAAGACGCGGCACTGGGTACTGGCCCGTGGAAAGGTGATCCCCGGTAAGTTAGTGCGCGCCGGACGGAACGTCATTGCGCTACGTACGTGGGACGAAGGGATTCACGGCGGCATCAGTGGCTCGCCCGAGTACCTTCACCTGCGCGGGCTACGCGATCCGATCGGACTGTACCACCCGGACTACCGGGATGACACGGTGGATCTCAGTGTGGATGAGGCCGGATGGTCACGCCGCGAGACCGATTGGACGGTCGCGGACAATCCTTACCGATACTATCGATGGTAGAAGTCGACACTCCTGAAGGGATGACGACGTATGGAATACTGTAAGGGTGCTGAGGAGCGCTGCGATCCCTGAGGGGGCCAGGCTCGGCACCGCCGCTCGGAGACCGAGGGGCTAAGGAACGGCGCTCGTGAGCCCGGGCTCACGGGCGCTTTTTCGTGCGTCGAGGGCCCGAAGGAAACGAACAGCATGAATCCCGTCACCAATCCACCGCAGACTGATTTTTACGTTGCCGACCTCGCGCTGGCCGAGTGGGGCCGCCGCGAAATTGCCATCGCCGAGACCGAAATGCCGGGCCTCACCGCGATTCGCGACGAGTTCGCCGCAAGTCAGCCCCTCAAGGGCGCGCGCATTGCCGGCTCGCTGCACATGACCATCCAAACTGCGGTGCTGATCGAGACGCTGCGGGCGCTGGGCGCAGAAGTGCGTTGGGCGAGTTGCAACATCTTTAGCACCCAGGACCACGCTGCCGCTGCCATTGCGCAGGGCGGCACCCCCGTCTTTGCTTATAAGGGCGAAGGGCTGGCCGAGTACTGGGAGTTCACCCACCATATCTTTGAGTGGTCTGACGGCGGCACGCCAAACATGATCCTGGACGACGGCGGCGACGCCACCCTGTTGGTGCTGTTGGGTAGCAAGGCCGAGCAGGATTCGAGCGTGATTGCGAACCCGACCAGCGAGGAAGAGACGTTCCTCTACGCGTCCATCCAGCGCAAGCTGGCCCAGGATCCCACGTTCTACAGCCGCATCAAGGCCAACATCCAGGGCGTGAGTGAGGAGACGACCACCGGCGTCCACCGGCTGTACGAACTCCAGAAGAAGGGCGAGTTGCCGTTCCCGGCCTTTAACGTGAACGACAGTGTGACCAAGTCGAAATTCGACAACCTCTACGGGTGCCGCGAGTCGCTGGTGGATGGCATCAAGCGCGCCACTGACGTGATGATTGCGGGCAAGGTGGCGGTCGTGTGCGGCTACGGCGACGTGGGCAAGGGCAGCGCGCAGGCCCTGCGGGCACTCTCGGCCCAAGTGTGGGTTACCGAAGTCGATCCGATCTGCGCTTTGCAGGCGTCGATGGAGGGCTACCGCGTGGTGACGCTGGACGAAGCCGCCAGCCAAGCGGATATCTTTGTGACCGCCACTGGCAACTACCACGTGATCAAGCACGACCACATGGCGGCAATGAAGGACCAGGCGATCGTGTGCAACATCGGTCACTTCGACAACGAGATCGATGTCGCGTCGCTGGAGAACTACCGGTGGGAAGAGATTAAGCCGCAGGTGGACCACGTGATCTTCCCCAACGGCAAGCGGATCATCCTGTTGGCCAAGGGGCGACTGGTGAACTTGGGCTGCGGCACGGGTCACCCCTCCTACGTGATGTCGTCCAGCTTTGCCAACCAAGTGCTGGCGCAGATTGAGTTGTGGGCCAAGCGGGGCGAGTACGCTCCGGGCGTGTACGTGCTGCCGAAGCACCTGGACGAGCACGTGGCGCGATTGCAACTGAAGAAGCTGAACGCCCGGCTGACGGTGCTGACGGAGCTCCAAGCGGACTACATCGGCGTGGCGGTCGAAGGGCCGTACAAGAAAGACACCTACCGGTATTAAGCGCGCCCGGTCTGGTCCCGGATGCCCTCGACCGAAGGTCGGGGGCATCCGGGCGTTTCGGGCGAGGCGTACTCAGCGTTTCGCCTATACGTCTATTCTGAAAACGGGACCGGGACGCTAAACATGATTGAAACCTTTGCCGGACAGTTGAAGGAGTTTTGGGCGTGGTTGTTGCAGGTGGGGCTTCCCTTGGCGATGCCCGCCGTCGTGTTGCTGGGGTTGCTCCTGGCGGCAAAATTTGCGGCGGCGACATTGGACCGGCGGGACGGCCTGAACCTATCCGTCCCGCTCGCGCGGACGGGCCGATCGGTGGGCAAAGCGCTGGGGCTCTTTGCGCTGGTCGCCCTCTTCGCCACAACGCTGGGCATCGGGATGCGGTCGGTGGATCACTACCGAATGGTGCGGGCCGCCCAACGGTTTGACTCACGGGCCGTGGTCAGTGGTACCGCCGTGAACCAAGCGATGCCGGTAGTTGCCTTGATCACCTCGCAGACTTCCATTTATCATCGGACGATCCGTCTTGCCGAGGCCCGCGAGTTCCCGAACGATACCGGCGGGATTGACTGGCCTGCGTTTCTGGAATCCATCGGCTACCCCAAGTCGCAGCTCATCGCGGTTCGCCCCACCTACGACGGTCAAGCTTCGATCCGGTTTGGCCAAGCCATCGAGGTGCCTCGGGCAGTGGTCATCGACAAGGGCGAGATTGATCTCGCCCTATCCCCAGTGACAGATTCTGACGCGCGGGCCAACGCCTATCGCGTCCGACTGCAAAGTCAATTCACTTGGCGAAACCAGACGGATAAACCGTGCGCCACCCGGTTTGCCTTTACGCTGCCGGATAACGGCGGCACGGTTCGGGATATCGCGGTGCGGATTGGGGAGGTCAGGGTGGCCAGCGCGGACCAAGGGGGGACCTATGTGGGCACGACCATGCTGACCCCAGGACAGAGCGTCACCGCGCGCGTGGAGTACACCACCGAGGCGCGAGGCAACCTGAGGCTGTATCCTGGAACGGGACTGCGCGCCATCCCAGACTTCACTGTGCGGCTGAACCGGCAAGTTCCGGTGTACTTTGAACGGGGCAGCCTGATGCCGACCACCACGGATGGGAACCAAGTAACGTGGACGCTGCGGGACGCGGTCACCCAGCAGATCATCTCGCTGGCGGTGCGTGCCCAACGCTCCGACCTGGAGATCTGGTGGAAGCTGGGTTACCTTGCCCCGCTAGCCCTGTTGGGATTTGTGTTGCTACTCATCGCGTTTGGCGAGTTGACTCGCCCGGGGCGGGAGCTGGTCGCGGCCACCTTGGGGCAGGGCCTCGGACTTGCGGTACCCATGTTATTTGCCGAGCGCGGGTTCCCCTACGCCCTGTTGGCCCTAATTGGTACCGGCGTGGCGGTCGCGACGGTGTACCGCATCCTAGGGCGGCGCGGGGCGATCCTCTCGGCAATGAGTGCGGGCGTTGGCCTCGCCGGGGCCGCCGCAAATCTCACCGCGCTGATGATTTGGTTGCTCCTCCTCGTCGCGACGTTGGGCTTCGGGCTTCCCCGACTTCGGGCGCAAGCCTTGCCGGTGGGCGAAGACTAAATCCCCGAAGCGTGACCTCGGGTAGAACCCGTCTGTGCTGCCCCTCCTCGCCTTGGTATCGTTGGCACCATCCCTCACGTTGGACAACTTCCGGGGCGGCGAGACGTTGTCGTATTCGTTGGCGATGCTCCGGGGCACGGCGACCGGCCCGAGCGTGACCGTGGGGGGCGTAGCTTTCCCGGTGGTCGACGGTCGGTACATTGCGCTGGCGGAACTCCGCCCCGGGACGAACCGCGTTACCATCATCGCGGGGGCCGCGCGCAAGCAGATCCGGTTGACGGTGGTGCCGCCGCCCAGCCCGTACCGAGTGGTGCCGGTGTGGGTGGTGGCGAATGACGGCAACGGAGGTCACTACACGACGCAGGCCGCATCGGACCAGCGGGTGGCGGGCAAGATCGACACGATGATGCGTACCATTCAGTGCTTCACCGCCGAAACCATGAACGACCTCGGATACGGCCGTAAGACCTTTAACACCACGATGGATCGGGCCGGGCGCGTGGCAATGCAGACCGTGCGCGTGGACAAGACCGACGCCGAACTCCGCGCGATGACCGGCGATGCGATCTGGAGTTACGTCTACGATCAGTTGAAGCGACGGTTCCCCGAGGACCAAAACCGGTGGGTCGCCCTCGTCGCGTCCACCACTTACGACCCCGCGACCCGAAAGGCGTCCGCGCACTTGGCCCTGGGCGGCGGAGCATTGGCGTGCTTTGGGTCGGGGCTCATGGACTTCTGGCCCGCCCGTCCGGCCGACATCGGCCCGGCGTTCCTGAACGCCACGCGAGTCGATCCTGCCGTTCGTTTTGACGATAGCGCATCGCGGAGTACGGCCTGGGGCAACATGGCCACCACTTACGGCGCCGTGCAGCACGAGCTAGGTCATGCTCTGGGTTTGCCGCACACCGCCGACCCGTTCTGCATCATGTCGCGGGGGTTCGATCACATTAACCGCGCGTTCACCCTCACCGAGCCCGTCTCCGGGCGAAACGCGCAGGCCTGGAACCCGCCGGCGAACCAGGCTAGTACGTGGGATCCGCACTTTGCCGCGCGGCTGAACTGGAGCCGGTTCTTCCAGCCCCAGGGCCGATCGTTCTTGACTCAACTGCAACCCACGGTCACACTTTCCGCTGGCGAGGTCACGATCGCGGCGCCGTACGGCATTCGCGTGGTGGGTGCCGAATCGGACGACCGACCGGCGGTGTGGCGTCAGTTCTTGCGGGGGGACGCGCCGACCCAATTCAAATGGGATCGGAAGTGGCTCCGCCGGCGGATGGGGGAGACCACGAAGTTCCGGATCACGGTAGTTGATGGCGAGGGCAACCAAGCTACTGTCGAGGACGCGCCTGCCGCGTAACGCCCTGGGTCATCACGTGAGATGGACCTATGCGCCGATGCGGCCGCGGACCGCAGGTTTGGTCGGGGGCGGTGGGGTCGTGTCCCGCTTGTCGCGCAGGTCGTTCAGGTCTTCGTCGCCACCGGCCACGTCGCCTTCAAGGCCTTCGGCCTCCCAGGTGTCGTCGCCCTCCTTGGTGCTGGCCAGGAACCACACCGAGCGCAGGTCATCGCCCAGCGAGGTCTTCACGCGGACGGCCTTGGGGCTGGCGGGACCTTCTAAGCGAAGCGTCTCGCGTTCGCGATCATAGCGGGCGGTGGGGGCCCAAAGCTGTCGCCAGCGTCCGCCCGCCATCTCTTGGCGGGCTTGGGGCTGACCAGTGGCGACCGCACTGCGCCGCCCCTTTGCGTAGACGGTGTCAATCCGCCCGGCGCGGATTTGCAGGGGATACTTTCGCCGTGTGCTGAGGTCGCGGACTTCGTCGTCGCGCGTGCGCTCGGTGGGATCTGCGCCTTCGGGCACGGGGCGGCCCGCCGTTATCGCTTCGGGCAGCACCGGAACGAGGGGGCGTAGCTCCACCACTTCGAGGCGTTGCTCGCCTTCGGGCTTGATGAGCATCGACACGTTGCCCTCCAGCAGGGCGCGTTTGGCTCGACGGTCGATGGTCACGCGCTCGGCCAGCACGTTGGCATCGGGGCTGAAGTAACGCACGTTGCCGGTGGCGACGAGGACATCGGTGCGGACGTTGCGCTCCATCCGGTCGGCCTTCACCACCACTTCGCCATCGGTGGCTTCGGCGGTGCGCCACTCTTCGAGGTCGCCGGGGAGTCGCTTAGCGCCCGAGGCGCGGATGGTCCACTTGCCCTTCGCGGTCACGGGCAGGTCGTTCGTCTTGGGCGGGGTGCCTTGCCAACTCACCGGGCCGAGGCTCCACATCCCGTCGCCGGGCTGGTAGCGTAGGTTGGTCGCAGTGAGTTGTCCGCCGAAGAACCGACCGCCGAATTCTTCGTTGAGCACCAGTTGGCCCGCCGTCATGGCGTAGGTAGCACTTTTGGCCTGCAGGTCGAGGTCACGGTTCCACACGCGAGCCGGTCCGTCCACGTGGAGTTGCCGACCGATTTGCAGCCACGTGGCGGACGGCGCTTCGAAGCGGAACTCGCCCTTAGCCGTCTGGTACCGGCCCTGCCGGATGCCGTGAAGTAGCACGACTTGGCGGTCTTGCGTGACCTCAACCTGGTCGAACTGACCGTCGGCTACGGGCCGATCGCCGTTGTATTGGCGGAACGCCACGTTCGTCAAGCTGATCGTCGGTCGTCGGTTGTCCATCCGATCGTTCCCGCTCCGCAGATTCGCCAGGGCGTCGCGCGAGGAGAGGTCGCGCACGCTATTCGCCAGCGCGAGTAAGCCGACGGCGACGGTAAAGCCCCCGACCACCTTAACGCTGACGGCCAGCCAACCACGGACGCGCGGATTCATGACGCTAGTCTATCTACTCCGACGGTCGCTTGCCGCATCACGGCAGGCTGAGGTTCTGGCGAATCGGTAAGGTTGGCGAGGTGACCGTGACGGTGACGGGAGTTCCTTCCGCGCCCGCGCCGTTGCGCGCCGAGAGGGTGTAGGTGCCCGCCGGGACCCATACGGCGTAGCGCCGGGTTGGGTCGACCGTGGCAAGACGCACCGTGGTACCGGCCTGGCGAACCAAGACTTGCGCGCCGGCGGTGGCCCCATCCGGACTTACCGTGCCTTCTATGGTGTAGGGCAATGGCGGGGGCGAACTGCCGGTATCGGGGGCGAGGCGGATGTCGTCCAACTCGACCACTCCGCCAACAGCCGCACTTTCGGGGCGGAACGCGCGCGGAAAGAAGCCATCGGCGGCGGCTTGGCCCTCCAGGGCGGTGAACACCGAGAGCCCAACGTCGGTGGGGTCATACGCGACGCCGGCGAGGCTGAACCGCCCGTCCCCGCCCGTCACCGTTTGCCGACCCGCAAAGCTCACCCGGGAGCCCACAATCGGGGTGTCATCGGCCGAGTTCAAGATTCGGCCCTGAACGGCGGTGGTGGTGGGTCCAACCCACAGGTCGCCCAGCGCGGTGGTGGCCGTGGCGGCCGGGAAATCGAAGCGGGAAGTGATGGTGGCCCCGCCGGGCGTGGTGACCACTACCAAGAGCGACGTCGTGCCTGGGGCGACGTCGATCAAGAATGAGCCGTCGGCGTCCGATGTTCGGACGCTTCGGGAGCCCACCTGGATGGTGGCCGCAGGATTGGGCGGAGCGGCCGTGGAGAGCCACAGCACCGTGCCGGTGACGGCCACCGTGCCGCCCGGAGCCGCGCCGCCGCCGCCGCCGCAACCGCCAAGGACCAGCGCGATGCCGATGATGAGGAGTCCCCAAAGTCCGCGCATCATCGGCCTCCCGCCCACGTGATTCTCAGTTCAAGGTTGGTGGTCGTAGGCGTCATCGTGAAGGACTCTTGGTCGGCCAAAGCGTAGCGTCGAAGTTGGCCCTTCGGTTGGATCGTGATTCGGGTGGCTTTGCCGGCCAATTGCCGGACGGCGCAGGTGATGGGCACGCCGGGGCGAAGCCCCTCAAGGTTAAGGATGAACGACTCGGTCTTTGATGGGCCGCGTACCTCCCGGAATAGGCGATTTGCGCCGCGCAAACGGGCCTGCAGGCCGCCGGTCGACGGCGGCAACGCGGCGTCAAGCCCCCGGTCCAGCGCGGTCGTTCCGCGTTTGGCCCGGCCGAGTCGGACTTCTGTGGCGTGGTTGCCCTGCCCCACGGAAATGGCGGCTTCGGTGGTCACGCCCGGCGTGCCGCCCGAAGGCGCGGGGACCGAGAACGGCTGGCTACGCTGGGCGCTTGGGGCAGGCGCGTCGAGCACCAGCACCGCGCCGGTCGAGTGAAAGCACCGCAGGTAGAGGACTTGGCCGGACGCCCACGTGGCGGTTGCGCCCAGGGTGCCGGTCTCGGGCAGGCCGCTCGCGACGTCGGGCGCGCTCGGAGTAAACGCGAAGGCGTCGGCCGCCACCAGGTTGGCGGTGACCGCATCGGCCCAGGCGTAGGGCGAGAGGGTGCCCACCACCACTCTCAAGTTGGCGAAGTTGATGTCGTGCGGGGCCGAATTGACCACCAGGTTCCAGCCGGGCTTCAGCGCAATCGCCGTCGACACCGCGCGCGGCGCCAGGGTCGCGTAGCTCACGCCCACCGAAACCGAGGAGCGCACAAACGAACCTTGGCCCGCGTCCAGCGTGCCCAGGTTCGGGTAGGCGTCGTAGCGACCGAGCGTGGGGTTCCACCGCGCGATCAACGCGTCATTGTCGCCAATGCCGAGGCGTTGGGGCAGGTTTGTGGTCCACGGTGCGCCGACAAACCCCACCGTGCCGAGTCCCCCCGAGAGGCCTCCGGGGAGGCTGCGTAGGGCGTCACCGTCCACCGCAAGGTTCAGACCGAGGTCCCCCGGTCCCTTGTTGACCCTGCGCTCCAGCAAGACGTCGCGGCCCCCCGCGACTTCGCGAATGACTTGAACGCGAATCCGGCGGTGGGTTCGGCCAAAGTCCACGGTCTCGGCCAGGCCGCCAAAGGCGTCGTTGGTGATCGGAATCTCGGCGGTTTGTCCGGCCCCCCACTCCACCCGGATCAGGTAGGTGGTGCCGGCCGTCGGGCTGATCCCCGATACCGTTCCGTACAGCCGATTGGGCGTTGGGTTGGTCGCCGTGGCCACCGCGCCGGCGGGGAGGAAGAGCCGGGCAATGCGGTCCTCGATCGGAACGTCTACCGTCATCCGGTACGGCTGCCCGCCAAACGCATCGGTGAAGTTCGGGGTGACCGACCCGTAGCCGGCAAAGATAGGCAACACGTCGTCCTGCGCGGCCAAGAAGACGCGGGTGAAGTCGGGGCTCCAGTAAATGGGGTAGGCCGTCTCGCGGAGGAGTTCCTCGTTGCCGAATGGGTCCGAGCGGAAGAAGTGGGCCTCAATGCCGAAGACGCCGAAGTCGGTCCCGCTGAGGCCACTCAGGAACGGGAACGCCTGCACCAGAACCTTGTTCCCAGGGGTGAGGTCCGTGTCCAGGATGAACTGGCGTTGCGCCCAGTCCGCGAACGTCTGGCCTTCCAGCGTGGCCAAGGGGCCTTCGATGGCGTTTATGGAAGTCTGGGCGAGGTTCGTGAGGGCCTGGTCGTTGCCGTACGCGGCCGTATTTTGATCGAACCGGGCGAGGAATTCGGCGGCGAAGGTGGGGTACTCGGTGAGGACTTTTTGCCACGCGGTGCCCGCCATTTGGTAACGCAACAGGTACAGGCCGCCGGTGGAGCCGCCCGCCGGGAGCGGGAGCGAGCGCAGGTTGGACGCGATAAAGCTAGGCCCGCCGAGGGCGCGCTGGTTGTTGACGTCGTAGGTGGCCCCGATGTCGTAGGTGGCGTCAAGGACACCCTCGACCCCCGCCGCATCGAGCGTGTCGGGGAGGGCCCCCGGAGTGCGGCACACCGCCATCGTCAAGGCGCGGGTGAGGCCCTCGTTCCAGCCATCGCCGCTTAGGGCGTGGGTACCGCGCGTGGCGAGCAAGATGGTATGGACGAAGTTAACCGCCGCGGTTTCGGGACTGTTGTAGACCGGGAAGCGGATCTCAGGGCCCCCGGGTGCGTTGACCACAAAGACTCCGCCCGCCACGGCATCGCGATCGGGCAAGTCCTCATCATAGAGGCTGATCCGGACCGGGCCGGACTGCGAGGGCGTGCCGATGAGGCCGAGGATGCGGCTTTGGGCGCGAGCCCATACCGATTCCAGCAGGGCTCGGTACTCGGTGGGGAACGGACGGGCGGGGTCGAACTCAAGCGCGAACGTGCCGTCACGGCCTCGGGAAACGGGGGCCAGGGGCCGTCCGTTCTGCGTGAGGACCACCCGCATGGGCAGGGCCAACGGCAGCGAAATCCCCTGGTGCCGGCGACTGGCGCGCGTGAGGACGCCGGCGTTAAGGGCGAATTGCCGGGCCGCCGCGTCAACACTTGTCCGCCAAGTGTCGCCGCCCCGCGTCGCCGGAGCCTCCACCGTGAGGGTTGTGGCGTGGGCCAGGCCCGATGCGCCAAGGAACACGCCGGCAAGGGCGGCGAGATGAGAGAGTCCGGTCCGCATGACAGAGTTAATCTCGATAGACGAAGCTGCCGATCCGACTGAGCGATCGGCTCGCGCTACCGTTGCTCAGACCGAGCACCAGGTAGTAGTAAGTTTGGCCGGAAACGAGGTTTGCCGGACCCGAGTAGGTTTGGAAGAGCGTGGTACTGGGGGTCGCTTCCGTCTTCCACTGGGCGTCCACGTTATAGCCAGGATACTGACCAAACAAGTAAACCACGTAGCGCTCGGCTTGCGACCCGTTCAGCCAATAGAACGTGAGCGGGCTAAACGAAACCCCGTCCAGCTCAAGGTCGCCCATCGTTTCGACCTCTATTACATCGCTGATCGGCCCGGCTCCGTTGGGGTCGTCCGGCCAGCGTGTGCCCACGGCACTCACCGAATAGCGGTACGCGACGAACGGCAGGAGCCCTTGGTCGGTGTCGATATACACCGCCGCCTGGGGTTCACGGTAGAAGTCGTACGAACGCAGGGTACTCCCGCTGGCGCCCCGAAAGATCTCGTAGCCCAGGAGGTTGGGGTTGCGAATCTCGTCCCACTCCAGTTCAATCTCGATGAGGCTGCCATTGGGGGTGAGTCGAGAGGTCTTCGCGCGGGTCGCCCGCTTCGGATCGATCAGCTGCTTCAGGTGCTCGTAGGCCGCGGCAGCGGCGGGATCGCGCCCGGTGGGCGGCGAGGTCCAGGCGATCGCGGAAAGATTTTGGGGCGTGGGGAAGGTTGGGAAGCCGGCGTCGCCCAGCGTGAAATCGGCGACGAGGGTCTCGCGCTCCCGAATCGAAATTTGGTCGGTGGACGAGGCATAACCGCCGCCGCCGACGTTGAGGTCGTAGACATACCCCCCGACTAGGCCGCTCAGTAGGTAGTGCCCGTTACGGTCGGTGATGGCCCGGGCGCTGTTGAGCGCTCCCGCGCCGAGGGCAAATACGCTCGCCCCTTCCAGTACGTCACCCGCGCGATCGCGCACGACCCCTTCCAGCCGCCCCAGCGTGTCCTCCGGGGCCATCAGGATCGTGAAGGAGATCGCCTGGGCGTTGGCCACCGTGCGCGCCACGTTTTGGCCTCGGTACACGGTGCCGTTCTGGTTGAGACTCGCTCTAACGACCAGGTCTTCCTCGCGCACGGCGTTCAGCGCGAACGTTCCGTTAGGGCTGGACGTGGTGGTTACGCCCGACGCGGTGACAGTTGCGCCGCGTACCGGCCGCCCGTTTTCGTCGACTACCCGTCCAGAAATACTGGAGTTTTGCGGACCTGCACTCCCACCACAGCCCGCGAGCGCAACGGCAAGCGCTACGATCATCGGGACCCAACACGCGTGTTTTCGGTTCATCTGACTGCATTTTGACGCGGGAAACCAGAGTTCGTTACGGCCCGCAGAAGTATTGGCAAGTATCTTTGCCGTCGCCTATTTAGTGACTTGCCCTATCGAGAAAGCCGGTCTAAGCTGTTTCTCACCATAGCTTGATCTATAAGACCAGGCATTGGCGCATTTCTTGCAAAGGGAAAGACTCACTATGAATAAACTCATCCTTGGCGCCGCAGTTGCGGCATTTGTTGGCCTGGCCAACCCGGCTTCGGCCCTCACCACTTTCTTTGGCGAAGACCTCGGTCTTGGCGAAAACACTCGGCTGTCCAGCTATCCGAACGCACTCGCCGCCCGGAACAGCTTTCACTCGAACCTGACCGGCGTGGGCGTCGAGACTTTCGAGTCGTTCACGACGGACATCGGCATGCCGTTAAATAGCACGTTCGCCGGATCGCAGACCGCAACCCTTACGGGTACGGGCAACATCCGCAGCGTTCCGACCGGCACGAACGGCTTTGGCCGTTACCCGATCAGCGGGAACAAGTTCTTGGAGACCGCTTCTAACTTTACCGTGACATTCACGACCCCCGTGGCCGCGTTCGGTTTTTACGGCGTGGACATCGGAGACTTCAACGGTCAAGTCACCCTCACGCTCGTGAGTGGCGGTTCTCAGACGCTGAACATCGGTAACAGCACGAACGTCGCGGGTGGCGGTGTGTTGTACTTCGGCGTGATCGACACGGCAAACCCGTTCACCTCGATTCAGTTCGGTAACACGAACTCGGGCACCGACATCTTAGCTTTCGACGACATGTCCGTCGGCACCGTGGCGCAAGTCATGGATCCGGTTCCGGAGCCCATGACCCTGGGTCTAGGCCTTGCCGGGTTGATCGGCGCGGCGCGACGTCGTCGCAACCGACGCTAAGCTGAGCGTCACTTCAACTGGCCAGTAGGCGAATGGGCGACGCTCCAAGCGGAGCGTCGCCCATTGACATTTACACTCGGCGAGAGTGATGCACCGCGCCGAGGGAACCGGCTTACCGGACTGGCCCTAGCCCAATTTTTCGGCGAACCAATTGAACATCAGGTCGTCGTGACCGTGCATCCCTTCATGCCCGTAGTCGGGATAGATCAGCATTGACTTGGGCGAGGTGATCTTGTTGTAGGCCGCAAACTGCGTAGAGGGCGGGCAGATGTCGTCCATCAATCCGGTGACCATGAGAACCTCCGCTCGGATACGCGGGGCAAGGTGCTGGATGTCAATGTAACCCAGCGTTTCCCAGACGTAGTCCTCACGCTGATGTAACGGGTCGTACACGCGGAACCAGTCCTTGATGCCCTGGTAGGCCCCCTTGGCCAGGTCCATCTCCCACACCCGCAAGTAATCGCAAAGGAATGGGTAGCGGCACCAGCAGTACGCGATGCGCGGCTCTAGCGCGGCCCCGACGAGGGCCAGCCCCCCGCCCTGCGATCCGCCTTCGGTGGCCACCCGAGCCGCGTCGACCTCGGGCATGGCCAGGGTGATGGCGCAAATCTGGGCGCAGTCTAAGTAGTGTTCGCGATACATCAGTGAGGCCGGCCCTTCACGAAGCCCCTTAACGATGTGTCCGTGGAAGTCGCTATGGAGCGTCACGGACGTGTCAATCGAGTCTCCGGCTTGGCCACGACAGTCCAACGCGACCACGATGTAGCCCTGAGCCGCCCACAGCAACTGGTCGGTCCAATCGCCCGCGCGCCACGTGTAGCCGTGGGTGCGGACGATGGCCGGAGCCGGACCGGTCAAGCCCTTGGGGCGGACAAGTTTGGCGTGAACCCTCGCTCCGCCCACGCCGGTGAACGTGAGGTCGAAGCAATCCGCAAACCGCGCGCCGGTCTCGACTGGAATCAAGGAGAACACTGTTCCAAGCGCACGGACATCCTTTAGGCCTTGATCCCAGTAAACGTCAAAGTCGGCAGGGCGAGGATTTCGTCCGGCGTACGTTTGAAGTTGGGCGAGCGGCATGTCTAGCTGGGGCATACGGAAATCCTGGCATATTGCTCAGAATCCGTGAGGTGTCCCCAAAAAGGGTCTATTACGGGCCAGAGTTCAGGGCCGACAAATCATTTCGATCACGTATACTTTTAGGGTAATCGCGGGGAGATTGTGTCTCCGGTGGTTTTATTGTCGCCTTTCTGGAGAGTTGTATGAAATCGTTGCCTCTGGCTAGTTCATGGTCCCCCCGTCCGGTTCGTCGCCGTTGGGCGTCGATCGTCGCGATGAGTTTTGGACTGGCGGCCCTTGCCGCGCGGCCCGCCTCGGCAACCGTGAACGCGTGGATCTTTTCGGGCCCTGGATTTTGGGACACCCCCGGAGTTTGGTCGGTTGGTACGCCCGCTCCCGGCCAGGACATCTTCATCAACTTCGGCTCGTTCCTCAACCCTAGCGTGACGCAAACCACCCTGCGGACGGGTTCCACAACGGTTCGGTCTCTCTCCAGCGGCAGCGCGTTTTTCTTGACCGGCGGGGCAACACTAACGTCAACCGACCTGACCGTGAGCTCCACCTTAAACCTAGGGAACGGTACTTTGAACTTGGCCAACCTGGGCCTGGCTGACTCGGTTCAGATCACTGCCGGGTCAACCCTCAACGGGAGCATCCTCGCTTCCGGGGCCGCGGGTGGCTCGGGGATTTCCACGCTGAATGGCCGGTTGTCCGTTCAAGGAACCGCCAACTTTACCGGCACGATGCTCGGGAACTCGGACCTGGTGTTACGGGGTGGGGGATCGGTGACGGACCTCACGGTGGACCAACTAACGTACGGCGGGGAGACTGCACTTTCGGCGAGCGGGTTGGTGACCCGATCCCTCTATGGCACCGGCACGATCAACCTAACCGGGACGACCGCAACACAGTCTTTTGGTCAATCCAACATCGGGGCCATCTTGGGGGGCACACTGGAAGTGACCGGTGAGACGGCCGACGTTGACGGGCGAGTGGGCACATTGCTCCGCCTGATTGACGCCCGGGGGCAGTTCCACGCCAGCACGGATTGGGCCGGCGGCGCGCTAGAGCTTTGGGGAACCTCGAAGGCAAACTTTGAGGCGGGTTCTGCCCTTACAAGCCTTAAAGTCGAAGACTCGAGTCAAGTGGACGGCGGCGCATTTTCCGTAAGCGGCCGAAGCGGCCTCCAGTGGCTTGGCGGGGCCATCAAGGGCTTAGGTGTGGCGAGTGTGACCGGCCCAGCGCTGATTCAAGGGTCCTCGTTGGCGTTGGGATCGAATCGCACGTTGCAACTGAACGGCATCAGCGACTGGCGCGATGGCGATATCGGATCGGCCGATGGCTTGCAAGGGGCTTTGGTTGCGGTGGGATTCGGCGGCCAGTTCACTGCGGCCAATAGCTCGTACTTTGACGCCGGTCGCTTCCTGAATAGTGGTACGTTCCGGAAGGAATCGGGTACGGCCGGTGACGGCGTGACGACCTTCCTCACCCGGTTCGATAACGGCGGAGTCACCGAAGTGTGGTCGGGCACGCTACGGCTGCTGGGCGGCGGCGAGCATACCGGCAGCTTCGATACTTTCGAGGCAGGCCTGATCTTTGGGGCGGGACCGGGGCAACGTCACGTGCTCTTGCCCGGCAGCTCCCTACTCACCCGAGCCACCGTGGCCACGGGCGAACTCGACATTGCGGGCGGCAGGCAGAGCGAGGGCGAGTTGCGAGTGCTCTCGGGGGCGACCGTCTCGACGCGCGCCGGAGCCGGCAACCTCAACCTGGGGCGGCTAGAACTTGAAACCAACTCGAGCAAGCTGGTCGTGGGAGCCGGTTCGAACCTGAATACGGTGGCCCTGGGCAACCTCTTGGGCGAGACCCTTACCCGGGGATCCTATGACGTGGCCGGCACCCTCAACATCCCATCGGGCTTGCGGTCGTTAGGCTCGGGCAATCTCACTTTGCGCGGGACCGACGCCAAAGTACGCTCGTCCGAGGGCGACGTCTTTAAGTTTCTGCTGGACAATCAAGCGCTGGGGCGCATTGTTGCCCGGGATGGCGCGACCGTGACGCTCGGGGCCGCGCGGTTCCTGAATGCGGGCACGATGATTGCCTCGGACGGCGGTGCCCTCAATTTTGATGGCCTGTTGATCAACGCCGGGGATGTTCTGGCCGATAACGCCGAGGCCAACCTAGACCGCGGCAGCGATACCACCGGCCGCATGGTGGCCACGGGCACAGGGCAGTTCAACCTGAACCACGGTCAGCACCTCTTCCGATTTGGCAGTGTGCTACGCGGGCTGGCGGTGGTAGGCGCGGACGCCCAAGTTGCGTTTAGCGACAACGCGCAGTTTGACAACGCGATTCTTGAGAACAACGGTGGCGATATCCGGTTTATTGGCGGCACCGCGCCGATTACCAGCAACTTGAACCTTCGCCGGGGCCGATTCCGCATTACCGGCGGCACGGCCTTTGCCGGGCGAGTTGAACTGGGCGGCGAGTTGAACGTTGAGGACGGCACGCTCGACCTTCGCGGCGGAGGACGTTCCACTGGAATGCTCAATACGCTGGGCACCGGTGCCCTGATGTTCTCGGGGGGGGTCTTCGATCTTGAGGCCAAGTCAGAGACCCGTGCGCCGACGCGGATCCAAGGCGCGACGGTTAACCTGCGCGATAAAGCCCTGTTGGAAGGGCCGATCGTCATTGACAACGGCTGGTTGGAGACCTTTGCCGGCGGCAGCGTGGGCCAGTCCACCGTGGACGTTCAGCGCAATGGCAACCTCCGAGTGAACACCGGCACCCTCTTCGTCGGCAACGGGCTCCTTAACTTTGAGTCCTTATTCGGCACCTTGGAAGGCGGCGGTTTCCACGTCCGTGGGGGCGGCACGCTGGCTTACGTCGGCGGGCCGATCCTTACCAACCGTGCCCGGATTAACCTGAGCGGCGTTGGTTCCAGCTTTGAATACCAAACTCTGCGAGAGGGGGGCGCGAACGGTTTGGGCGAGCTGGAAGGCAACGAGGGCGAGATCATCATCTCGGATGGGGCGCAGGTGAATTCGTCCTCCTCAATCAATAACTCCGGCACGATGGTGATCAAATCGGGGGCCCAGCTCAACGCATCTGGACTGGGGAACTCGGGCACGATGGACACCGAGGGCACTGGGACACAGGTTGATGTCCAGGGCTCGATGGGGAACTCGGGAACGATGAACTACCGCGACGGTGCCACTGGCACGGTAACCGAGGACGTGAACAACAGCGGAACGTTTGGCATTGCCAATGCCACCGTGACCGTGACCGGCGCGTACACGCAGTCCGCCGGACGCACGACCCTGTCCAACGGTGGCACCCTCAGCGCCACGACCATCAACATCAACGGCGGTAGCTTGGACGGAGACGGCACCCTGAATGGCAACGTGAACAACTCCGGCACGATGGCTCCCGGCGCATCGCCTGGCCTGCTCGCGATTAACGGCAACTACGGTCAAGGCGCACTTGGCACACTGACCATGGAGATTGCCGGCATCGACCCGGCACAGTACGACCGGCTGACCGCCACCGGTGCCCTCAGCCTGGACGGTGCGTTGCAATTGGTGTTCTTGGATAGCTTCGCCCCTAAGGTGGGCGACCGGTTCACGATCCTGACCGGCAGTCAACGCACCGGCATGTTTGCCACCTGGAGTGTCTCGGGCACGGCGGTACCGTTGGCCGTGCGTTACACCGCCACCGGGGTGCAAGTGGAGGCCGTTCCGGAACCGGCAACGTTGATGGCAGTGGGCCTGGGACTCGCTGGACTAGGCTTGCGCCGCCGCCGTCGCCACGGCTGATCGGGCGGCAGGAAACGGGAATGGGGCGAAGTTCTGATATAGGACCTCGCCCCGTATACGTAGAATAGGGCATGACCCAGTTTCGGGTGGGAAGCGTTCCCTACGTCAATGCGGCCCCTTTAATCCACGACTTCCTCAGCGCGGGGGAAGTTTCCCCCGTCTCAGTGATCCTGGATGTGCCCTCTCGGTTGCCCGAACGCCTGGCCGCGGGCGAGGTGGACGCGATCCTAGTCTCCAGCATCTTCGCCCTCAGCCAGCCCGGATTGCGGGCCGTAGCCGAAGTCGGGATTGCCTCAGAAGGCGCGGTAGAAAGCGTTCGGATGTTCTCGCGGGTGCCGTGGACTGAGGTACGAACCCTGGCCACGGACACCAGCTCCATGACCAGCAACGCCTTGGCCCAGATCATCCTGATCGAGCGGTTTGGGGTCCACGCCGAGTGCATTCCCCTGCCGCCCGACCTGCCGAGCATGCTGGCGCAGGCCGACGCCGCCGTGCTGATTGGCGATGTAGGCATGATGACGCCCGTTCCCGAAGGCGTGCAAGCGTTGGACCTAGGCGAGGCCTGGCGAGACCTTACCGGGTTGCCATTTGTGTGGGCGCTGTGGGTGGGGCAGGACGGCTTGACGCCGGACCTGGCCGCCACGCTGGAAGCCGCGTCGCTGTCCTCGGCATTGGGCGCAGAGGTCACCCACACGCTGGAGGAGCTGCGGACGATGGACGACCCTCAGCAACGCCAAAGGATTGAGGATCAGCTAGCGAGCGAGCCGGAACTCGTTGCGCTAACGGAGGTGCTGGGCGTGCCCGTGGCCGACCTGACTGGCCTACGCGGCTCCCTGTTGCAGCGCCAGCGCGAGATCCTTTCCCTGATTGCGCGGGACGTGGATTGGCCCCGCGAGCGCCTGGATTACTACCTGACCCACACCATGACCTACGCCCTGGACGATCGGTTCCACAAAGCCCTGCGTGCTTTCGGCGATCGCTTGGTCCACCACGGACTCTTGCCCCAAGTCAACGTTCCGCATTGGGTAGAGACCGCCGAGACCGATTGACATGGGGTAAACTCTTTGTTCAATCGCGTGGGGATATAGCTCAGTTGGGAGAGCGGTTCGTTCGCAACGAACAGGTCACGGGTTCGAGTCCCGTTATCTCCACCAGTCCACACTTTCTCGTTTTACGGGACCTTTCTTCGCGGTCTCGTTTTCATTTCGGGTGGCCGTTGAGGTCGGATTTCGCCCCTCCTCGAACGGCCGTGTAGAGTGTCATTACGATCTTTCGATCCTGCCGAAAGGAGGTTTATGGCATAAGTCGGAGTCGTTCACGTTTGTGGGTTGTCATTCGAGTTCTTGACTCTCTACGGGCGGTGGAGGCTAGTTCGGGATGCCTCACCGCGTTGTGAGCTAAAGTGACCTCCGCCCGAGACTTCGTGACGAGTTCGGGTGGCAGACCTTTAGTTGCCTGGCCCACTATTGATGACCGAGAGTCCGCCTACTTCGAATGACTGCTTCTGGTGTCCCATCTGGAAAACCACCATCGCTTGGCCTGCGCCGCAATTCATCGGGGCCACAAACTCTATCACGATTTTGCGCCAAGACGAGCTCGGGCTAATGTCTTGACTGGAGAAAGCTCTGTACTCTGGACCACCAGATTGGAAGTTCACCGTTACCGTTCCACCAGAAGAAGCGGTAGAACTTCGGACCCAGAAACTCATCTTCAGCCGGTCTCCTTTGGAGATGTTCTCTGATATTACGGAGATTGCTTGAACGTTCCAGGGCTTTTCGGTCGCCCTTTCCACCGTGAATCGCGTCGCCCGAGTAAAACTTTGGCCCGTAACTGCAAGTGACTCCGATTTTCCAAAAGACGCTTCACTCAGCATGTTAAGGCTCCCTGATGAGAGAAGCGAGAGACCAGCCGCCAACTTTCTCTTTAACTCCTTCTCAGCTTCAATTTTGTTCATTAGCCAAGTAGGGGGCTTTTCTACCTTGTCATCAAGACGTACAACCATTTGGCGAGCGCCCTTTTCCAATGTTCGATAAATCGTCTTCCATTTGCCATTTATTGCTTTAATAGCTATCTCATAGACCCCAAGGAATCCGCGCGTTCGATAACCGCCATTGGCTCCTGTTCTACCTTCTGCATTCGTCCACCAATCCCGCTTTACGAGGTCAAGCCAAGCTTGACCATTCGGCTTGATGCTCCAATCCCATCGGTATAACGCTGCGGTGGGCAGCCAATGCTTACCTTCCCAAAAACCCCACATGATAATTGCATCAACCGAAGGATGAGAATAAGCTGCCGTCAGGAAATCCCTCATGTACCGCCGTTGAAGGTCCTCGTCAGTAGTTTCCATATCGAATTCAGTAATCGAGATGGGCAGGCCAAGTTTGGCAAAGCGGTCTAATCCGGCCAGTACGCGTTCCGGAGACACAATATTACTGCCGAAGTGACATTGAAAACCAATTCCATTGACGGGAGCCTTGGCCTTAAGCAGCGCTTCAATGTAGTTGTAGTAGGCTTTCAAGTGCTCGTTCTTAGTAGCAGATCCGTCCAGAGGCGGGTAGTCATTAATGGTCAAGTGAGCTTTGGGGTCGGATTTTCGAGCGGCCCGAAACATATCGGCCATACGTTCGTACCCGATTACTGTCCAAAGGTCGTTCTGGCCATACGGCTCGTTGACGACTTCCCAATCAGTAATTTTGCCCGCGTAAGCCCCCATCTGCTTTGGGATGATATCGTAGATTCGCTTCAGCATGAACTCTTTGTCATCTTGTCGGCTCTTTAGGTCATCCGGAAGATTGGACCAACCTCCCCAGACAAGAGGGCCGCTTATCGGCATATTTATCGCTCTTTCTGCGAGCCAATTCACGGCGCGATCGGCATCTTGTTTAGCCCATGATTCCCAGAAAGGCCACTTCAGGTGGTTTTCAATAGGGGTGGAATTATAGTTCTCGGTCACAATCTCGCGATACTTATCGCTTGTTGCCCCGGTTGCGGTAAGTGTGTCTGCCGCCACCGCCGTACCAAAGGCGAACGTGTGCCGACGCATTTTTACGGACACTTTAGCGTTAGGTACAGGTCGTCCCGCCGTATCGATTACCTGAATGATAAGATCCCCTTTTCGAATTTCTTCAATTCGAGCAAGAGCGGCCTTTCTCCAAGGCGCAGATTCCTCCTGCCCTGCGTAATCGGACCGGGTTCTGGATAGTTGATCGACGGTCTTAGACTTGCCATAGTTGATCAGCTCAATTCCACCAATCTCAAAGGATTGCGGAGAAAAGCCCATATCGAATGAGATGATTGAGCCGTTTGACTCGGTATCGTATCGTGCGACAAAGGGATAGCTGAATTGTTTCCAAGCCTTTGGAATGCCGATGCTCTCGGTCATGTTGCTAGACCAGTTTGGGCCGCCGGTCCCCATTCCGACTTTCGTTCGGGCCTCACCTGTCTCTGCTTGACCTCTAATCGCTCG
>Ga0105047_10000411_pt1 | contig 71832 bp, 61 predicted proteins | sample MAT04_FD_78384 | JGI IMG/M metagenome (GOLD analysis project Ga0105047, IMG submission 78384) | Freshwater microbial communities from Lake Fryxell liftoff mats and glacier meltwater in Antarctica - MAT-04 (megahit assembly) | ecosystem: Environmental > Aquatic > Freshwater > Ice > Liftoff... | reverse complement strand
GCTCGGACGCAGTCGGAGAACGTGAGTATTCGTTCGAGGTGCATCATGCTGATGGACGACCAGTGCTGTCGCACGGCTCAGCGACGCTCACCCGGTCAGGCCGATAGCGAACCTTCGGCAGTTAGGGCCGCCGCACTCTGCCTGCGGCGCAGCGTGAACGCCGGACATCGAAACGAATCCGGCAGGGTGCGTGCCGTGCCGACGAGGGCCAACCCGAGCGCCAGCAGGGGCAGCACCGTTCGTGTGCCGTTGCGATCGAGGCCGACCACGTCGAGGTTGAAGATCACCAGAAGGCCCAGGTTGGCCACCACCGGCAACGTGAGGGGATGACGGAGCCCAGCCCGGGACCAGCCGACCAGGGCCATCCCCACTCCCAACGGCACACAGACCAGCGTGAGCACGTTCTGTCCTTGCAACCACAGAGATGCGCTGTCCCGGAGCCCCGCGAACGGAATCGTGAAGTCGAGCAGCGAACCTTGCCCGACGGGTGCATGCGACCGAAGCCAAACGAACCACGCCCCGCTCACCGCCAACGGCACCACCACCAGCTTGATGGCGGAGCGTTCACGTCGAGCAAGGAGCAGACCGATCAGGGTGACGATCGCCGTCTCCTTGGCCAAGACGGCGGCCACGGCGAACCCCGTGGCTGGCCACGACCGATTCCGAAGCGCGCACAGCACCGCGATCATGAGGAACCCGAGGCTCAGCGTGTCGGCGGCAGAGATCCGCAACGTCATGAGCGTCCCGGGAAAGATTCCGACGAACACGGCAAGGTGCACCTTCCCGCGAAACGTGGCGAGGATTCCGGCTACACCAAACGAGGCGAGGAACACCCCCAACGCGCCAACCGCAAACATGGCCCACACCATGCCGGCGCCACTGCCGGGGGGATACAAGGCTCGTGCAAGCCAGGGGTACAGCGGTCGCTGCCACCGGTACTGCGGCCGGTCGAGCGAGCGGGATGCCTCGGTGATGTCGAGGGGTGATCGGGCGATGGCATAGAACATCGGACCGTCGTGCTCACCCGTGGCGAACTGGCGATTCTCGGGGAAGTCGGTGCGTATCAGCGCCGCCGCAGGGCCGTTTGGGCCCGTGTGGATCAGCCAGCCGTTGATCTCCCGCGTGTTGGAAAGATCGACGAGCGTCATCCCGATGGCAAGCGCTGTCGCGAAAACCGCAACCACACCCATCTGGCGCAGCGGGAGCCGCGTGGGAGCTGTCCGAATCGACACTGGCCGAGTCTACGGACGCCCTTCTCCTCGCTGCCATCGTTCTCGGACGCCGGCGCCCGTCGGGGCCGTCACTCAAAGGTGTCGGGGCGAACGTCGCACTGGTGCTGCAACGGGAAGTATCGCTCCTCTCGCGGCGAGTCACCGTTCGTCTCTCGTAAGGACGCAGGACGAAAACCCACTTGATCCATTCGACGAGGACGCCGCCGCGAGAGGCGAAGCCGGCCGGCGAGATGCGCGACCTCCTTCCGGATTGGAGCACCAGGTGAAGGTTCGACGGCGCCCGGATTGCTACGGTTCCCGAGCCTTGCACCTCGCCGACTCTTCCCCTCCCACCTCGGAGCTACTGCTTCCGCCCGACCTCGCATGGATCGATGAACATCGCTGGGTGGGGGCGACCGAAGACGGCTCGAAGATCGTCGCGGCCCGGTACACGAGACATCCGAACCGTGGCATCGTCGATGCCGCGCTCACCTTGTCCGTCGATGGCGTGCAGACCTCCGTCCACGTTTCCGGCCGGATGGCGCCGAGATCGGAAACGTCGGCAACGACTCCGATACCGATGGCCAGCGCATTCCACCTCACCGAAGTCAACTCCAGCGCAATCGGTCCCTTGTCGATCGAATGCATTCGTACGCACCCTGGTGACGACACGTCGAGGAGTGAAACGACGGGCGTTTACGTCCATCTCGAATCTGTTGCCGGCGTGCTCGAGCACGAGATGCCCGCCTTTCGGGTCGACGGCGGCGCCACCTGGTCCTCCCCCCACGACCTGCGTTGCCCTGCGCCGGGCAGCCGGCTGAACGCCGTCCACCGGCACGCATGGTCGACCGGCGATGTGCACGGGCAGCCGCTCACCGTGATGGCATCCCACCTCGTGGGGACCCGCCGCAGCCGTGTGCTCGATCCCCCACTGGGGCGCGCCCCAGAGCACCACTTTCCGCCGTCCTTCTGGTGGTCCACCCACCTTCGCAACCCATCGAGCGGGTTCCCTGAGCCGTTCGCGGAGTCGGCCATCGAGTCCGGGATGCCTGTCGGAGGCGGCACAATGGACGCGCCGTCACGGCTGCACCTGTCGTGGTTGCCCGGCACCCGTTGGCCAGCGACGATCCGTCACGAGACCGCCGGAGAACTGCGGCCCCTGGGACGGCTCCTGCTCACCGGCCTCGGACACCACAGCACGGTTTGGGAGCCAGGGCGTTGGCACGACGAATTGGCGATCGGCGTGGAACGCTGGCACCAGGAAGCCGTCGCTTCGCAAGGGGTTCGTTACCTCCACGCCATCACCGTTGTCGGTCCGGAATCGTTCGGGTTCGTCGAAACCCTTCCCGTCGGGGCCATCCCTGCCCGTGGACTGGCGGGATTCATCGATGGCTGACGATCTGCCGATCCGCGCGTGGCAGGTGTTCGAATACGGAGAGCCCTCCTCCGTTCTGCGCCTGGGTGAGGTGAATCTGGGCGATGTGAATCTGGGCGAGGTCCCCCTCGATCTCGCTCACCCGACGGCCGATCACCAGGCGAAGAAGCAGTCGCTCGTACGGGTCGAGGTCGACGCCTGCGCACTCAACTTCGCCGACCGTCTGTTGTGCACCGGCGAGTACCAGGAGCACCCTCCCCTGCCGTTCACACCCGGTCTCGAAGCGGCCGGCCGGCGTTTCGACACCGGCGAACGGGTGCTCTGTTCCCCCGCACTTCCCTCGGGAGGCTTGGCGACACATTGCCTGGCAGCATCAACCGACCTCTTCCCCCTCCCCGACGACCTCCCGACCACCACTGCCGCCGCGATGCACGTCACCTATCAGACCGGTTGGTTCGCCCTACATCGCCGAGCGCACCTTCGCGCCGGCGAGACGCTCCTTGTGCACGCTGGCGCGGGCGGCGTGGGATCTGCGGCCATCCAACTCGGCAAGGCCGCTGGCGCCCAGGTGCTCGCCACGGCGGGCAGTCCCGAGAAGGTCGCACTTTGCCTCACCCTCGGTGCCGATGCGGCCTTCGACTATCGCGCCACCGATGTGGCGGCAGCGGTGCTCGACCACACGGGTGGACGGGGTGCCGATGTCGTGTTCGACTCGGTGGGGGGCGCCACCTTCGAGGCCTCCACGAAGTGCATTGCGTGGGAAGGACGCATCCTGGTGATCGGCGCCGCCAGTGGCACCTACGCCACGGCCAGAACCAACCACACGTTGGTGAAGAACTACGGCGTCATCGGGGTGCACTGGGGCGGCTACCGAACCCGGCGTCCTGATCTCGTGGCCCAGGCCCACGACGCCCTCATGCAGCTCTGGCTCGACGGTCTGATCTCGCCCTTGGTGTCCGAAATCATCTCGATGGCCGATGTGCCAGCAGCCCTCGATCGGCTCGGAGCCGGCGCCACCGTCGGCAAGATCGTGGTGCTTCCCCACGATTGACCACGCGGGCGATCACGTCGGGAGCCGAGGCGCAAGGTGGGTGTCCGAGAATTGCGTCTGAACCCGGGGCCACCTGGCGCCCCTCAGGCTGGTACGCACGTCCGAGGACTTCCCTTGCTGTTGGGAGGCGGGCGGCGTGGACGCTGCAAGGCGGGATGTGCAGGCGGACCCGGGGCGGCTATCACGTCTCGGAGACCCGCGAAGAACCCTCCGCCCATGGTTGGTTGCCGAAGCGATCGAGGTGCACGACATCTCCCACCGGACGTCGGGTGGTGGGACCGTACCGCCCCTTCGGCCAGCCGAGCGGGACGATGCAACACGGGGTGACCGTAAGCGGGAGACCAAGGATCCTGCGCGCACTGGTAACCGACCAGAGCGGAAGCGTGATGAGCGATGCCCCGAGGCCCACCGCTCTCGCCGCCAGCAGCAGGTTCTGCACACTCGGATAGATGGAGCCGTAGTACGACGTGTTGGCCACGTGCGGCAAAGGGACATAGGGCGGCTTGCCGGTGGTCGGCCCGGTGTTGGCGAGACACGCCACCACGAGCACCGGAAGCTCCTCGAAATGATCGACCTGCCACTGCACGGCGCCCAGCACCTTCGTCATCGCTTCGTCGCCCTGTGTCATCCTCCGCCCCAGCCCCCCGTACAGCCGCCACGCCTGGCGATAGCGATGGGCCAGCTTCGCCTTCACTTCCGGAGAAGTGACCACCACAAACTCCCAGTTCTGGCCGTTCGATCCGGTGGGAGCTCGGAGCGCCAGCTCGATGCACCGCAACACGATGGCTTCGTCGACCGGATCGGGTCGGAGCCGGCGCACCGCCCGCTGTGTGAGCATGGCATCGACGAGCGGCATCTGGAGCCGAGCCTCCACCTCAGCCAACGACGAGGGAATCTCAACGGGTTCAGTCATGCCAGCGATTCTCGCGGCGAACGGCAAAGCGTGTCGAGCCGCCCGCTGGGATCGGCAAGGTAGGTGTGCAGGTTCACCATGGATGACCGTTTCGTGGGTTCGCTGAACCCGAAGCCGACGGCGGGTTCTACCCGGCCGAACGGTCCCAGCCCGCGGTCACCGATTCGAGCGACGCCGAACCGGAGCGGACGCCACACGTCGGCCTGGTACCACTCATGCACGCCGGATGGCGTGGTGCCATAGGTGCGCACCCCGAGCACCGCCCGGGCCACCGGCCCTTCCACCCAGCGGGTGAACCATCGGGGGCGACGGAACGGGATAGGGAAACCCCATCCTGACCGCAACTCCACGTAACGGTCGCCGAACGCCACCACGAGATGCCGTCCGCCGCCACGTGTCTCGAACGGCACCACTTCGATTCGCTCGAACCGGTACAACGCGGTGACGAAACGGGCGACGGTATCGTCGGGAACGTACAGCACCCGCGTGCCGTCGGGCTCGGCCCACATCACGTCGGTGAACGCGCCAACCGGGCTCTGCCACCAGTGACCCACCACGAGTCGGTCACCTGACGCAAAACCGGCGCTGGCGATCACACCGCCCAGTACGTGCACACTGGGCGACACACGATTCGATGCGGAACTCATACCGGCACGGGTGGCCGACCAGAAGCGACGGCAATCCGGTGGCCTCCAAGCCGGCAGGATCGATAGATCGCATCGGCGAGGACGTGGGGCCGCAGCGCATCGGCGAACGTCGGCGACGCCGGCGTGCCATCGCCGACTGCCACAAGGAATGCCTCGTCGGGATTGCGGAAACCGCCTCCGCGCCGGCCGAGCTCCGCTACGAGATCCGTGTTCTCGAACACTTCCTCCCCGTCGCCGTCGGTGATTCGCCGCACCGGACCCCACACGTCGCCTTCGAGGACGAGAAACGCCCGTTCGCACAACACCTCCATGCGCCGGCCGCTCGGGCGAGCCATCACGTCGTGCCACACCGAAGTGAGGGCGCCGAACGCGCCCGAAACAAAGCCGATCTGGGCCATGACCACGTCCTCGATGCCGCTGATGGCGTGAAACTCGGACGAACGGGCGGTGACCTCGTGCACCTCGCCGAATAGCCACTCGAGGATGTCGAGATCGTGGATCGAATGCTCGAGCAGGGTGCCTGCACCCGCTCGCTCCACATCAGTGCGCCAGGTAGAGGCGTACTGGCCCTGGATCGGGATGTACTGGTCGTCTCGGAACATCACGCTCATCACCCGGCCCGCCGTGGGGTCGGACACCATCGCCCGGAGCAGGTTGAAGCTCGGTGAATCGCGAAGAACAAGGCCGACTTGATTGATCACTCCCGCCTCCTCCACCGCCTCGACCATCGCCGCGGCCTCAGCGGCATCGAACGCCAGTGGCTTCTCACAGAACACCGGGAGCCTGCGCCTCGCCGCTTCCTCCACCAGTCGGCGGTGCTCGCTGGTCCACGTGCACACGTAGATGGCGTCGACGTCATCGAACAACTCGGCCTCAGTGGACACCACACGAGCACCCGACGCCGCGGCAAACGATTCGGCCTTTTCGCCATCGGGGTCGTGCACTGCAGTGATCTCGTGGGGTACCGAGCCGATGTGAAGCATCTTGCCGTGGTGGTGCGCGATGAACCCCCCGCCGAGAAAGCCGATCCGGATCTTCCCGCCCGAGGTGGTCATGGCCGAACCCTATCCACCACACCTTCGTTTCGACGTGACGGACGACCGTTGACCATGCCCCGGATTCGGACTAAAAATGAGCGGTGCTCAGTTTTGAGCCCAGACGTTTGGGGGATCACGTGCCAACCGCTTCGCTCGACCACATCGACATGGGCGCGCCTGCCGCCTTCGTGTGGGACTACGACGACCGCCGGCCCCGACTCACCCGGTTGTATGAGAAGTCAAAGGTGAGCCAGTGGAACGCCACCACCGACATCGACTGGAAGATCGCCTTTGATCCTGGCCACACCAACGAGAACGATCCCCGATTCGCCGCCCTCACCTGGGCCGACGCCGACACCGACCCCATCCGACAGTTCATGAGGTCTTCGGAGGAGAACCACCGGGCCATGGCGATTGCCGACCACGCCTGGCTCGTGAGCCAGTTCATGCACGGTGAGCAAGGCGCATTGGTTGCGACCGCCAAGATCACCGCCGCCGCCGAATCGATCGACGACAAGTACTACGCCGCGGCGCAGGTCGGCGACGAGGCGCGTCACGTAGAGGCCTACCAGCTGTACTTGCAACGGGTCGGCACCGACTTCCCCATCACCCCTTCTCTGCACGAGTTGCTGAACCAGGTGATGGTGCAACCGCACGTCGACCTCACGTTCTTGGGCATGCAGATCCTGGTCGAAGGCGTGGCGCTGGCGGCGTTCTCCCTCGGTGAAGCCCTCTTCTCCAACCCCGTGATCACCCAGGTCACCGAATTGGTTCGGCGAGACGAAGCGCGCCACGTGGCGTTCGGCGTTCTGAGCCTCCAAGGTTTCTACGACGACATGGATCCCATCGACCTCGCCGTTCGCGAGGACTTCATCCTCGAGGCCTGCAGCCTCATGCGCGATCGTTTTGTGCCCGTCCAGGTGTGGGAACGATTCGACCTCAACGTCGATCAATGCAAGAAGCGTTTCCTTGCCTCACCCGACATGCAGGCGTTCCGGAGCCTGATGTTCAGCAAGGTGGTGCCCAACCTGCGCAAGCTCGGCCTTCTCACGCCGCGGGTACGCGAAGGATTCGAACAGATGGGAATCCTTCGGTTCGAACGGTTCATCGATTCCGCCACCGAAGCGGGCGAACTCGAACCCGAGGACGGCTCTGGCGCCACCGACACCACGGATCCGTTGTCGGCCCTGCGCGTGTCGCTTGGTGATGTGCAAACCATCGCCGTGGAACCCGTGCTCATGGTGCTTGCCGGGCTCGCTGATCGGCAGCGACTCGCCAACGTCGAGGATGCCGTGATCCGGCTCAACGTCACCGGCATCGACCATGGCGACTGGACGGTCAACCTTTCTCCCCAAGGCGTCACCTACGCCCCAACGTCCGACGACGTGCCGCCGGAGGTCACGGCCACGATGGACGTGGGCACGTGGACCGAGATGATCACCGGCAAGATCACGGCTCCGGCAGCCGTGCTCGGCGGAAAGATCACGGTAGAGGGCGACGTGCTCAAGGCGATGAGTCTCGAGGCGTTGCTGTAACCATGAACACCCCGCCCTCCACGTCCACACCGTTGACTTTGGCCGACGGGCCGCGACTCGTCATCCGGTCAGTTCCCCTTCCTACGCCCGACCGACGTGCCGTCACCCGTCGGCTGCGCCAAGCCGGCGCTGTATCGGTCCGCCACCTCCTGCCGATCGCCATCAAGGCCGCCCGCCGCCAGCCCATCCCCGAACGCGTGGTCGCGCGGGCATTACGCAACGTCTTCGACGACATGGGTGGCACGTTCGCCAAGTTCGGACAGCTCATCGGTAGCTCACCCACGCTGTTCGGCGAAACCGTCGCCGCCGAGTTCCGCACCACCCTCGATGCCGTGGTCCCGGTGCCGTTCGCGGCCATCAAACTCACGATCGAGGATGAGCTGGGGCTTCCGCTGCGCCACCTTTTCGCCGAGTTCGACGAGGTGCCAGTGGCGGCAGCGTCGCTCGCGCAGGTACACCGCGCCGTACTACCCAACGGCGAAACCGTGGCCGTCAAGGTGCTGCGTCCCGGCATTGAGCAGGCGATGGCGATCGACGTGGCCGTGATGGTGCCGCTGTTCGGCTTCCTCGGCCGGGAGATCGCGATCGGGATCTTCGGTGAACTGCCGTCCTTGGTCGGGGGTTTGGCCGAGCAACTTTCCGAGGAGGTGGATCTCCGCAACGAGGCTCGATCGATGCTCTGGTTCACCCATTTGGTGCGTACCCTCGAACTCGATCGCATCGAAGTGCCCCAACCGATCACGGGATATGGCACGAAACGTGTGCTCGCCATGACCTATATCGACGGCGTCCCGGTCGACCACGCCGACGCCATCCACGCCATGGGCATCGACCCTGCTCCGTTGGTGCAGGACACCGTGAAGGCCTGGTTCGCATCCGCCCTTTGCACGGGGGCGTTCCATGGCGATGTACACGCCGGGAACCTCCTCGTCACCCCTCGAGGCAATCTCGGTGTGCTCGACTGGGGCATCGTGGGCCGGTTCGACGATCACACGCAGCAGTTCTTTCGTCGCGTGGTGGAGGGTGCACTCGGCGACGAGACAGCCTGGCCCGACGTCTGGAAGCTGGCAGAAACCATCTACGGCCCCGCCATGCAGCAGATGATCGGAGCCTCCGATGAGCAGATGATCACGCTGATTCGTATGCAGATCGAACCGCTTTTCACGATGCCGTTTGGTCAGATCAATCTCACCGACATGCTGCTTCGGGCCGACAACGCGGCGTCGCCATTGCGCGAGGAGGTTGGCGCCAACGCCAACAAGCCCAGGAACGCCTTCGAGTTGTGGCGGTCTGAGCGAGCGCGCCGTAGGGATCAGCTGGCCAGCGGCGTTCACGAGAGCACCTTCGACCGAGGCATGTTCCTGCTGGGCAAACAACTCGTGTACTTCGATCGGTACGGAAAGCTGTTCCTCCCCGACACACCGTTGATGTGGGACGAGGATGCGTTCCGGCGGATGCTGGCGCAGCCCCTGGTGCCGGCGGAAGATCCGTTCGAGTAGCGGCGTCGAGCGAATGCCCAAGGTTTCCGACGAACACCGAGATGCGGTCCGACGCAAACTGATGGATGCCGCGCTTTCGTGCCTGATGGGCAATGAGTTCCGCGACGTCACCACCCGGGAGATCCTGGCCGAAGCCGGGCTCTCCACCGGCACGTTCTACAACTACTTCCCGTCGAAGGAACACCTCTACGAGGCATTGGCGGAAGAGCTCCTGAGCGAGGATCTCGCCCGGCTCACGCAGGCCCCCGACGGTGCTCCCCATCAGCTTGGCCACGCCTTGATTCGGTTCCTGGCCGACTTCGCGCTCGTCGATCCCGAGGCGGCCATCGCCGTGTCCACCTTCCGCGGCCGCATGCACACCAGTGGCGACGCGGCCGACGCCATCGGCCGACTGAACCAGTTCGTCGTTCGAGAGTTCACCCCGTTGGTCGAGCAAGCCCAAGCGGCAGAGTTCCTTCGAGGCGACCTCGATGCCTCCGCCGTCGTGGAGCTGCTCGACATCATCTGGGACGGACTCGGCCGGCGGGCCGCCACGCAGAGCTTCCAGACCAGCTACGAGCGGGTCGGCGCCGTGGTGCTCCAACTTCTGCTCTCCGGGGCCCTCGGCCCCGCCGCAGAAGCCGACCTGGTCGACACCGCCCCCCGCCGTCGGAACACACCCCGCAACGCCAGGTACGAAAAGGGTTGATTCCCGCTCACGGTAGCGGGCACCCCCGTCCCCCGGGCCCACTCATGGTGCGGGAACGAACACCTCCGCCACCTCCGACGCCCGCCTGGTGAGAAAACGAGTGCGATCCGTAGGTGCGAGGGGCAGGTGCTCCACGAAAAATCCGTAGATCACACCGCGCAGCGCGCGGGCCACGGGGGTACGCGGGGCGAGCCAGTCCGGGAAGAGCTGGTCGAGCCACCGTTCGAGCGCCGCCTCGAACGTGGCGCTGAGCTCAGCGGCCGACGTCATGGCCTGCACCTCTCCCCGCAAGCTCTCACCCAGCAAGAGTCGCCACATGTCGTCCTGGCTTCCCATCTCCGTCCAGATCCAGGTCAGGAGGGCCGCCAAACGAGGTCGCATCGGGAGGGTGCCGTCGATCGGCGGGACGTCGGCGAGCAGGTCGACATAGCTGCGATGCGCGATCACCGCCGTGAGAAGATCCGCCTTGGACGGGAAGTAGTGGTAGAGCGTCGCGACGTTGAGGCCACAGGCATCGGCGAGTTTCCGCATGCTCGTGGCGTGCACGCCCTGCTCCGACATGAGCCGGAGCGAAGCCTCCAGGATGCGGACTCGCTGTGTGGGTTCCTCAACGGTGGCCGGCAGTGTTTGGGTTCCCACCCCGGACATCAGGTGGCGCCGACGGGTGTGAACACCGCAGGCAGATGCTCAATCGCGAGCACCAGCGCGTTGTCGCCCCGCGTCACCTCCGCGCCGGGCTTGACCCGAATGTCGCGCAGGCGGCGAAAGAGCTCTTCGAACACGATCTTGATCTCGAGCCGGGCCAGGTTGGCGCCCAGGCAGAAGTGCGGACCGATCCCGAACCCCAGGTGTGGATTGGGGTTGCGATCGAGCCGGAACTCATCGGGTGCCTCGAACACCGTTTCGTCGCGGTTGGCCGACTGGTAGAGCAACAGCACCTTGTCGCCTTCCTTCAGCTCCTGGCCATGGAAGTCATGATCTTCGGTGACGGTGCGGGTGAAGCTGATCACCGGGGATACGAAGCGGACGATCTCCTCAACGGCGCTGTCCATCAGCGAGAGATCATCAAGGAGCCGTTGCTTCTGCTCGGGAAAGTCGCTGAAGGCCTTGAGACCACCGGTGATGGCGTTCCGCGTGGTCTCGTTGCCCGCTACCACAAGAACGCAGAGGAACATGAGCAGTTCGTCGCTCGTCAACCCGTCGCCATCGAGCCCGGCGAGGCCGCCTACCAGGCCGTCGGCAACCACGCCACCGTCCTCTCCGACCTCGAGTACACCTGCGTCGTAGGCACCGGTGAGGATCGAGATGAGATCCTCGCGGGGCTCGACCCGGCGAGCTTCGATGATCGGCAAGAGATAGGTGACATAGTCGCCGAACGCTTCGGCGGCGGCGTGCAACACCGGGTCGTCGGGGTCGGTGTGGCCGTCACCCGCCATCATCTTGTCGCTCCACTCGTAGAGCCCCTCGCGGCCTACGGGATCAAGACCCATGAGCTCCGCGATGACAATCAACGGCACGTGAATCGCGAAGTCCGCCACGAAGACGACCTCACCGCGTGCCTGGATCTCGTCGATGATGCTGTTGGTGATCTCGCGTACGTGTGGCGCGAGCCGCCGTACCTGGGCCGGGGTGAACCCCTTGTTGATGAGCCGGCGTTGCTGCGTGTGCTCTGGGTCGTCCATCGAAATGATCGACATCGGTGCCGCCACCTTGGGACGGACCCCGAACTTGGAGCAGTACCGAGCCGGCGTGCGGCTCACGTAGGCCACATCCTCGTGGCGGCTGATCACCCAGAGCTCGTTCTTGGCATCCCAGTACACGGGGGCGTTGGCCCGAAGCCAGGCGTAGCCCTCCCAGGGATCATCGTAGAAGCGGCCGTCATTGATGTCGATGGTTTGCAGCGTGTCGGTCACGGGATCCAGTGTTCCATCAAACGTTCGTTAGGTCAACCCCGGGACGTCGCAACGACCCGTATCGGGCCGGTACCCTGCGGCAATGGACCTGATGGCGTTGGCCAAGGCGATCGCCGTCACGGCGGTGCTCTGCCTCCCGCTGGCGCTGTCGATGTGGGCACTCCTCGACTGCGCCGGTCGACCCGCCTGGACCTGGGCGCTCGTCGATCGTGGCCAAGCCAACTGGATGGCGGCGATCCTGTGCGGCATCCTCGTCGTTCCGGTGGGGATCACCGTCTCGATCTGGTATCTCACGAGGGTACGCCCGCAGATCATCGATGCCGAACAGGGAAAGCTTCCGTCTCGCCTCACGAATGCCTCCTGACCGCCTTCCCGCCGCCTCCTGACCGCCGAGGCAAAGGGAGCAGGCGCCCCGGATCGTGAACGACGGAGCAGTAGCGTGGCCGAACTGTGTCCGGTCGGCCCTCGCTCCCCCACGTCCCCGCACTCGATGGCCTGCGAGGTGCCGCCGTCGTCGGGGTGGTGCTGTTCCACTTCGTCCACTACACCGGTGGGTATCTCGGTGTCGACCTCTTCTTCGTGCTGTCGGGCTTTTTGATCACCTCGTTGCTGTTGGTCGAACGCCAGGAACGGGGGTCGATCCTCCTCGGGGCGTTCTGGGCCCGCCGTGCCCGCCGGCTGTTCCCGGCGGTGGTCCTGCTTCTTCTGGCCGTGGCCATCTACGCCAAGGTGCTGGCGGATCCCACCCAGTTGACGATGCTTCGGGGCGACGGGCTCGCCACGCTCTTCTACGTCGCCAATTGGCGAGCCGTCGCCAGCAACGCCAGCTATTGGGCCATGTTCAACGATCCCTCACCGCTCCAACACACCTGGAGCCTGGCGATCGAGGAGCAGTTCTACGTGATATGGCCGTTCGTGGCCTGGTTCGTGCTGGGTCGGGCCAGACGGCAACCCGCCGGTGCGCTCCTCATCGTGTCGGCCGTCGGGCTTGGCCTCTCCGCCCTCGCCCAACTGGCTCTCTACCAACCCGGCACCGACCCGAGCCGAGTCTATTTCGGCACCGACACCCGCTCCGCGGCGATCTTCATGGGTGCCGTGCTCGCGTGCACTTTCCATCGGTTCGGCCGCCCGACGGGCCGCCGGGCCGGTCTGGCGATCCAAGGCGCCGGTTGGACTGGGCTCGCCATACTCGCCGTGTGCTGGAGCTTCGTCGATGGCCAATCGGCGTTCCTCTACCGCGGCGGCCTGCTGTTGTGCGGCCTCGCCGCCACTGCGGTGGTGGCGGCCGCTACCCAACCAGGCGGTGGCGTACTGGCCGCCGTGTTCTCCTTCCCACCACTGCGCACCATCGGTCTCGTGAGCTACGGCGTGTACCTCTGGCACTGGCCGGTGCTCGTGGTCGTGACGCCCGAACGTGTACATCAAGATGGCCTGCTGCTCTTCTTGCTGAGGGTGAGCGCCACCGGCGTCATCGCCACTGCGTCGTTCCTGCTGGTGGAACAACCCATTCGGCGGGGAGCACTCACCGGGTGGGCGGGGCGTCTCAGCGCGCCGGCCGGTGCTGTGGTTGTTTCCGTGGCGTTGGTGGCGTGCACGGCAACACCGTCGACGCAGGCCACCTCCGGTGACACGGTCGCAGCCGCACTCGGCGGTACGGGCAGTTCGGCCGAAGGCGTTCCCGGTACGGTGCCCCCGAACTCGGCGGCACCGGTTGCCACCATCGGGAACACACCCGGGTCCGGTGGCACCACCCTCGGGCCCACCTCTTCAACCGCCGCACCTCCGGGCCTCACCACCCCCACCACCACTGGGGCGACGCCCGCATCGGTGATTGCGTCGGCCACCACCCGGCTCGGACGCACGCCCCGGGTCCTCCTCGTTGGAGACTCGGTGGCGTTCTCGCTCGCCGCGGGGATGATTCCGGTACAGAGCCAACTCGGCCTCGACATCCATTCCAAAGCCGTCATCGCGTGTGGTGTGGCTCGAGGCACCGGCCGGGTGAAACTCCCCGATGGAACCGTGGCCACCGAAGCCAAGGACTGCCACGCGTGGCCACAACGATGGGCCGATGAGTTGCGGACGTTCCAACCCGATCTTGCCCTGTTGGTGATCGGCTGGCCCGGTAGCACCGAACGCGATCTGGATGGCGTGTTCCGCAAGCCTTGCGACCCGGTGTTCGACGCGTGGTACGAGGGCGAGGTGCGTGAGGCGCTCGATGTCCTGCGAAGCACTGGCGTGCCGGTGGCCATGACGTCCGTCCCCTACTACCGGTCCGCGAAGGCTCCGCCCAACAACGACGCCAACGTGGACTGTTTGAACGAGCAGTACCGATCAATTCTCGACGATGAGAACGCGGAAGCACGCACGGGCAACATGCCCGTCCGCACCCTGACGACGGTCGACCTTGCCGGCTATGTGTGTCCGCAGGGACGCACGTGTCGTACCTCGGTATCCGATGCCAACACCACCGCCCTCCGACCCGACGGCCTCCACTTCGACGGGCCGTCAGGAGTGATCGTCGGAACCTGGGTGGTGGCCCAGGCGATGGCCGGGAGCGGGCTTAGTTCGGGGGCGACGTGAACAGCCGATCGGGCGGAGGACCGAACCGTCCTCGGAGAAAGTCGATCATGCCCCATACCCGACCCCGAGCATCGTAGAGCCAGGCCCGGCTCGACGGCTGCACCAGCCCACGCCCCGTCTGCCACACCGCGATCAAGCACCGGATGAAGGCGTGGTATCTGCCTGAGTGCTCCCGCACCAACAACAACGTGTTGCGATGCATGAGATAGTCGACGGCAGGGCTGCCCGATCGCATGGTGGGGTTACGCACCATCACGCCACGACCCAGACCGACCTCCCAGCCGGCATCTCGGGCTCGAAGCCCAAGATCGGCCTCCTCGCAATAGGCGAAGTAGCGCTCGTCGAAGAGTCCGATCTCCTCCACACAGTCGCGCCGAAGCAGCATCAGGGTGCCGTGGGGGTAGTCGACACGTTCCCAACCCTCGGTTGTTCGCGCCGGGACGGTCATCCCCCCGAAATAGGGATCGACCACGGGAGACTCACCGTCGCCCACATCGGCGCACGCCAACCCGGCGTGCTCTCGTGCGGTGGCCATCGCCACCAGTCGGGGAATCGTGCCGGGGGCAGGCAACGCATCGTGGGGCATCACCACCGCCCACTCGAGATCGTCGTGTTCGAGCCAGTAGCGCAGCCCGGCGTTCGCTCCGGGACCAAAGCCGGTGTTGCGCGTCAGCATCACGTGGTCAACCGGCAAGGGCGCCGACGCCACCACGTTGGCGAGTTCGGCACGAGCTGCGGGCGTCGACCCGTTGTCTACTACCACCACGCGCAGCTCACCCTGTTGCTGGGCGAGCGCTCGAATCGTATCGGCCAGCCACGTTGGCTGGTTCCAATGGACGATCACCACCCGCACCGGCGCCACCGAAGCGGACGCCAGCGGTTCGCACACCACTACATCGTGGCGCGGATGAGTGCGTGCTGTACGAGTTCGAGCAGCGCGGTCTTGGTGGCAGCCCGGTCGCGTGCATCGGTGGTGATGATCGGGACGTCTTCGGGAATGGCCAGGGCCTCACGCACATCTTCGGCGGAGTGATATTGCTTGCCGTGAAACAGGTTGACGGCGACCACGAACGGGACGCCCTGCGTCTCCATGTAGTCGACCGCGGGGAAACAGTCGGCCAAACGAGACGTGTCGACCAATACCACCGCACCGATCGCTCCTCGGACAAGATCGTCCCACATGAACTTGAACCGGTCCTGTCCGGGGGTGCCGAACAGGTACAGGATCAGGTCGGAGCCGAGTGTGATGCGGCCGAAGTCCATTGCGACGGTGGTTGACGTCTTGCCAGTGTTGGTGCCACCGGTCTCGTCGATACCTTCCGCCATCTTGGTCATGGCCGCCTCGGTCGTGAGCGGCGCGATCTCGGAGATCGAGCCCACGAACGTGGTCTTGCCAACGGCAAAGCCACCCGCCACGATGATCTTGACGGGAAGCGGGCCGCCTCCGGTGTCTTGTTCTTCAGCTGGCGGAGCTTCAGAGCGCTTGAAGGCCATGGAGCACCCTTTCGAGGAGTTTCAGGTCGGGACGTTCACCATTTTTGGAATGCTGGGGCTTGTAGCTCTGGAGGAAACCCTCCTCAGCCATATCGCCCACAAGGACTCGTGCCACGCCAAGCGGCACACTCAAGTGGGCGGAGATCTCCGCAATCGATAACGGCGCGGAACACAGCGCCACGATCTTCTTGCGTTCCAGTGCGAGACGCGGAGCATTGGCCTGCCCTTGCGGGGTGACCTTGACCAGCGTCTCGAGCGGAAGATCGGCGTTTGAGCGGGTACGGCCACGCGTCATGACGTAGCTGCGCACCTTGAAGGTGCTCGGGCCGTCGTCGTCGTCGTCGTCGCCGTAGGTGCTCATGAAAAGTCTCGGAGTGGAGATAGGGATAGGACGTGTGGACTGAACTAGCGGGGCATTGCCGACTGCAGCTCGGCACGAATCTCGGGCGTAAGGACGTTGCCCGCCTTGTCGACGAGTACCGCCATCTCGTAGGCGATCAGGCCCATATCGCAATCGGCGCTGGCCACGGTGGAGAGGCAGGAGCCATCGCTGATCCCGGTGACGAAGATGAAGGCGTTCTCCATTTCGATGATCACCTGGTTGACGGCGCCACCACCGTGCTGGCCAGCAGCACCGTAGGCGAGGCCGATGAGTCCGGAGGACATGGCCGCGAACCGGTCGGCGCCGTCTCGATCGAGCCCTTGCGACTTGGCAATAGGGAGGCCGTCGGAGGACACCACCACCGCTTCGTTCACGCCGGGCACTCGCTCGGCAAAGTTCTGGAGAAGCCAGTTCAGATTTCGGGCTTCGGCGCTCAGTTCAGCCATCGTGGGTTAGTCCTCCAACTTGGGGATCGGGAGAGTAGTCGCGTTCATCAGTCGTTCTTTTCGCCATCAACTTCGCCCTTGCCACGACTGGCACCGGCTCGGTATCGAGAGAGCATCTTTCGCACTTCTTCCGGCGACCGTGTGCTCTGGCCTGCCGACTTGCTCGCGACAATAGGCGATCCGTCCTCGTTCGTGGTCGCCGAACGTTTCTTCGGGGTGCGTTTGACCAATCCCGAGGCGGTGAGCTCGGCCACCTTGGCTTCGGCTCGAGAGGCCGCGGCGATCTGCTCGGCCACGGTTTTGCCGGTGGTGTTGATGGCGACCGGTGCTGGCTCGTTGTCCGCTGGTGAGGCGGCAGGCTCGGTGGGCGGTTCGCCCATCGTGGCCGACTCAATCGGACCATCAGGGAGTTCCTCATCGACCAACGAGCGGAGGCCTTCGTCGAAGTCGGCGCCCTCCGGCACATCGACGTTGCCGCCGTCGGCGATCTCGTCATCGGTGAGCTCGTCGAACAGGTCGGCGCCCTCGAGCACGTCGGTGCCGTCGCTGGCCTCTGCGTGAACGGGTTCCGGGGCACCCACATCGTCGAGCACCAGAACTTCGTCATCGAGCACGATCTCCGGCGCTGGTTCCGACGCCGGGGCCCACGACTGCTCCTCGACGGCGGGCTTGGCCATCGCCGACGCGGGGGCTGCTGCCGGCGCCTCGCCTTCGTAGGTGACCAGGTCGTCGGGAAGGGTGACGAGCGCCGTCACGCCGCCGGACGGTGAGGCCGTGAGCTTGACGTTGATGTTGAATCGCTGCGCCAGCCGGCCGATCACGATGAAGCCAAGAGAACGGGACAGCGCCAAGCCGACGAGCGGGGGGTTCGCGAGTTGGGTGTTGGCCTCGGAGAGCTGATCGGCGCTCATGCCGATGCCCTGATCCGACACCGAGATGATGTAGGAACCGTCGTCGGCTCGGTGACCGACCACCTCGACCATGGTGTCCGGCGGCGAGAAATGCGTGGCGTTCTCCATCAACTCGGAGAGCAGGTGGGCGAGGTCGACCGCCACGTTGCCACCCACGGTGGCGTCGTCGAGGGCCAAGAGTTGGATGCGAGCGAAGTCCTCGACCTCACCGATGGCCACCCGGACGACGTCGGCCAGCGCCACCGGCCGTCCCCGTCGGCGGGGCGGCTCGGCCCCGGCCAGCACCAGCAAGGATTCTGCGTTCCGTCGCATACGTGTGGCGAGGTGGTCGAGCTTGAAGAGGTTGTCGAGTTGGTCCGGGTCCTCTTCGTTGGCTTCGAGCTGATCGATGAACTCGATCTGGCGGTCGAGCAGGGTCTGGTTGCGACGGGCGAGGTTGATGAAAATGTCGCCGATGCCTTTGCGTAGGAGTTGCGCCTGCTCCTCCGCCACTTCGACGGTCACGTGCTGAATCGAGTTGAACGCGTCGGCGAGCTGACCGATCTCATCCTTGGAGTTGATATCGATCGGCGTGAGGGTTTCCGCCAACGACATGCCATCGGCCTCTTCGGGATTTCGCAGCCGTTCAACAAGGCCAGGGAGTCGTTCGGTGGAGAGCAGGTAGGCGGCGCTGGTGAGTTTCTTCAACGGAACCGTGGTGGCCCGGTACACCGCGATGGCGATGATGAACGCCAGCGCCACCGCGCTGAGAGAACCGATGGCGTAGAGGCGAGCCGAGGCGTCGGCTTCGGACTGGACCGAACTGGCAGCCGTCTTGAGGTCGACCACGAGAGATTCCTGCGGATCGAGCAACGCCGACTGATAGGCGTTGATCAGCCAGATCGAGCCATCGACGACCTTTTGTTTCTCTCCGGCCTCGGCAAACCGGGGCAGGCTGCTCGCCGTGGAGTCGCCCTCGTTGCGCGGGTTGCGGCTCGAAGTGGCCTGATCGAAGAAGTACTTCTCCCCGTCCTCGAACTGGTTGTTGGCGAACCGGTCTCGGAACGCCTGCTTCTGCTCGACCGACGAATCCTCGTTGGCGTTCGCATCGTTCACATCACGGGAGTCCTTGAGGTCCTCGATGGTGAAGAGGATGTTGCAACCGTCCTTGTCGCGCAGGTCGGCGCAGGGAACCATGCTCTTGACGGCAATCGTGGCCGTGTCCCGACTGGGGACGAAACCGATCTGGGCAATCGCCGTGAGGAGCATCGCCTGATGGCCCGCGTCGAGGGCCGCCTTCTGGCGAGTGACAAACAACACGAACGGCCGAGAGAGGCGTGGGTCCTCGATGCTCTTGGCGATCAGCACGTTGACGTCGAGGAGTGCCTCGGTGAGGGCCACGAACTGCTCGGTCGTCTGTTTTGCGCTGGTTTGCAGGTCGTTCACCGAGTTGCGGTTGACTTCGAGCTTGTCGATCCGACCCAGCGCGTTGTTCAGACTTTCGGTGGCCTCCTTGCTCAACTCTCCAGGGCGGTAGGTATCCACGGCCTTCTTGAAGTTGGCGAGCGCTTGGTCGGTCTTCGGACGCTGTGCGTCGAGATCGGCCTTGCCGAACGCTTTGTCGGACGCCATGTATTGCGACGAATACACGCCTTCTTTCTGCACCTCGAACATCAGCGCCGCATCAGCATCGGCGACTTCGGTGAGTTCGGCGACACGCGAGGCCGATGACGAGATGGTGCGGCGTTCGCTCACGCCGATGACGGTGAGGATCAACAGCACGATGACGGGCGCCGCCAGAATGGCGAAGAGCTTCGTGCCGACCTTCATGTTCTTCAGCAGCATGACGAGCCTCTGCGATGTTCACTCATGGTGTGGTGGTAGCCCCCAGCGCCCGGACCCGCCGGCGCGCCCTTCTGGCGCCCCGTCTCCATCGGACGAGGCCTGACGATATTGAGGCACTCGAGCGGGGAAAGTTGACCCCTCCCGGTGCGGGCCAACGCGTTTCGCACGATGACACCTCCTGGAGGGGCGATTCTTCACCAGATCGGCGCGCGATGGGGGGATGGGCCGTACGGCCCATCGTCCGATCGGTCCCTGGGTCGCTCCGTTGTCCGCTCCCTTGGTCGGTCCCTCTTTGCCGGCATGGCCGGGTGGACCACCCCCACGAAGTAGTGTCACCACGTTCCGGTTCGGCCCACGGGTCGCCGGCGACGCCCGACGTAGACAGGTAACCAAGGAGATCGCAGTGAGCGACACCCCGCAAGGCCCCGGCTGGTGGCAGGCATCTGACGGCAAGTACTACCCGCCCGAACAAGCTCCCGGCTACACCCCCGCCGCCGCCAGTGGAGCGCCGATGGGCGCCGCTGTCGCCGGCCCTCCCGGCACCGTCGACATCGGCGCGGCGTTCTCGTGGGCCATGGAGAAGTTCCAGGCCAATCTCACGCCGCTTCTGATTCTCGGCGCCGTCGTCGCTGGCGTGCCCTGGGTGATGTTCCTCGTCAGCACCTTCAGCGGAGGGATCATTCGCTTCATCTTCTCGCTTCTCGGCACCGTCGCTGGGGTTGTGCTGAGTATCCTGGTCGTGCAGGCGTCAATCGAAGTAGCCGACACGGGTCAACTCAACCAGCAGACCATGTTCCAGGTCCGAGGCAACATCGGATCGTACGTGGGCGCCGGGCTCCTGTTCACGGTGGCATGGCTGTTCGGGTGCCTGCTGCTCTGCATCGGCGCCGTGTTCGCTTGGCTCATCTTCGGCCTGTGGGCCTATGCCAACGTCGACGAGGGACGCGGCGGCATGGACGCACTGAACCGTTCCAAGGAGCTGACCATGGGCCCGGGCCTCGGCACCACCTTCGTGCCCATGCTGGTGTTCATGGTGTTCAACGGCGGCACCATGTTTCTCTCGTTCGGTTTCGGCATCGGCGGCATCATCGGCATCTTCTTCGTGCCCTTCGGTTCGCTGATCGGCGTCTACGTTTGGCGGGCGCTGCGCGGCACCCCGCTGGCCCCGGTCACGGTCGGCTGATCCACCGCTTCATCACGTTACGAACGCCGAACGGCCCCGCTTCCCCCGAACGAGGGGGAGAGCGGGGCCGGTTCGCGTACCTGGTGTCGTCGGCTACATGATGCCGTCGGCGACCCTGGCCCGGTCGGCGACGACGCGCCGGGGCGGACGGGGGGTCAGACAAGCGAGCGATCGGTGGGGTGTACGGGCGATGGAAGGTCGGTGGAGCCCATGAGGTGCACGTCGACGGCCGCGGCGCACGAGCGACCCTCGGCGATGGCCCACACGATCAGGCTCTGCCCCCGGCCCATGTCGCCGCATACGAACACGTCGTCGACGTTGGTGACCCAACCGTCGTTGCGGGCCACGTTGCCCCGATCGTCGACGGTGACACCGAGATCGTCGATCAGCCCCGGGCGCTCCGCTCCGGTGAAGCCCATGGCAAGGAGCACGAGCTCACAAGGAAGCTCGAACTCCGACCCGGCAACCGGGACGAATTGCGGACGACCGTCGACGGTGTCCATGGCCACTTCCGTGGCGCGTAACGCCCGCACGGCCCCATGCTCATCGCCGAGGAACTCCAGCGTGTTCACGGCATACACCCGTTCGCCCCCCTCCTCGTGGGCCGACGCCACGCGGTAGCTCATGGGCCACGTGGGCCAGGGATTGGCATCGGGCCGCTCTTCCGGGGGCCTCGGCATGATCTCGAACGAGTGCACGCTCGCCGCGCCCTGCCGGTGTGACGTGCCGAGGCAGTCGGCGCCCGTGTCGCCGCCGCCAATGATCACGACGTGTTTGCCTTCGGCGGTGATCGACGGTGCGTCGGCATCGCCTTCCTGCACACGGTTGGCGATGGGAAGGAACTCCATCGCCTGATAGATGCCGGCGAACTCCCGCCCGGGGATGGGGAGGTCGCGACGCACGGTGGCGCCGCCCGCAAGCACGACGGCGTCGAACTGCGCCCGCAAGTCGGCGGCGGTGATGTCGATCCCCACGTGCACACCGGTGCGAAACTCGGTGCCCTCCGCTCGCATCTGACCGAGCCGGCGTTCGAGGTGCCGCTTCTCCATCTTGAACTCGGGGATCCCGTAGCGCAGAAGGCCACCAATGCGATCGTCTCGTTCGAACACGGTGACCGCATGGCCAGCTCGGGTGAGTTGCTGGGCCGCCGCCAACCCGGCGGGGCCGGAGCCGACCACCGCAACGGTCTTCCCCGTGGTGGTGCTGGGCACAACCGGACGCACCCAACCTTCGGACCAGGCGCGGTCGATGATCTCCACCTCGACCTGCTTGATGGTGACCGCCGGTTGATTGATGCCGAGCACGCACGCCGCTTCGCACGGCGCCGGGCACAGGCGGCCCGTGAACTCGGGGAAATTGTTGGTGGCATGGAGCCGTTCAATTGCCTCCTTCCACCGGTCGCGGTAGATGAGGTCGTTCCAGTCCGGGATGAGGTTCCCCAACGGGCACCCGTTGTTGCAGAACGGGATGCCGCAGTCCATGCACCGACCAGCCTGCGTACGCACCTTCTCGATCGGGAAGTCGTCATAGACCTCGCGCCAGTCGCGAAGGCGTACCGGCACGGGCCGGCGGGTTGGCAGCTCGCGGTTGTGTTTGAGAAATCCTTGGGTGTCGCCCATGCGTGTGCCTTTCAGGCCCGAGCCGCGGCCATGACCGCTTCGAGGGGATCGCTTCCGGTCGCTTCTGCCCATTGCTGCGCATCGAGCACCCGCTTGTAGTCCCGCGGCATGACCTTCACGAAGGTGTGCTGCGTGTTGTCCCAGTCGGCGAGAAGACGCTCGCCAACGGCCGAGTCGGTCTCTTCGACGTGGCGAGCAATGGCGACGCGAAGCCAGGAGAAGTCTTCGGCGTCGAGCGGATCAAGGTCGACCATGTCGGCGTTGACCCGATGCACGAAGGTGCCGTCGGTGTCGAGTACGAAGGCGATGCCTCCCGACATGCCGGCCCCGAAGTTCCGGCCGGTCGGCCCGAGAATCACGGCCCGACCTCCCGTCATGTATTCACAGGCATGGTCGCCCACGCCTTCAACCACCGCGACCGCGCCGGAGTTGCGCACGCAGAATCGCTCCCCCACGAGGCCCCGCAGGTACACCTCGCCCGAGGTGGCGCCGTAAAGAATCACGTTGCCGGCGATCACGTTGTCTTCGGCAACAAAGGCCGACGCGGTGTGCGGACGAACCACGATACGCCCGCCCGACAACCCTTTCCCGACGTAGTCGTTGGCGTCGCCGTGCAGCCGAAGCGTGATGCCCCTTGGCAGGAAGGCACCCAGGCTCTGGCCGGCCGAACCGTCGAACCGGATGGTGATGGTGTCGTCGGGGAGTCCGGCGCCACCGTGGCGCCGAGTGAGCTCTGAGCCCAGCATCGTGCCCACGGTGCGGTGCACGTTGCGGATCGGCATCTCGATGCGCAACGGTTCGCCGGTGGCGAGTGCCGGTTCCGCCAAACGCAACAGTTCGTTGTCGAGTGCGTGCTCCAACCCGTGATCCTGGGGAGTGGTCTGGTGGCGGGACTCCCCCTCGGCCAGTTCGGGCATGAAGAAGATCGGGGTGAGATCGAGCCCGGCAGCCTTCCAGTGTTCGATCGCCTCGGCGACATCGAGCACATCGGCATGACCGACCGCTTCTTCGACGGTGCGGAATCCCAGTTGCGCGAGCAGTTCCCGCACCTCTTCGGCGATGAACTCGAAGAAGTTGACCACGAACTCCGGCTCACCGGTGAAGCGCGCCCGCAGTTCCGGATTCTGGGTGGCGACGCCCACAGGGCAGGTATCGAGGTGGCAGACACGCATCATCACGCAGCCCGACACCACCAACGGCGCCGACGCAAACCCGAACTCTTCCGCGCCCAGGAGCGCGGCGATCACCACGTCGCGGCCGGTCTTGAGTTGGCCGTCGCACTGCACCACGATGCGGTCGCGGAGCCCGTTCAGGAGCAGGGTCTGTTGGGTTTCGGCCAATCCAAGCTCCCAGGGCGCCCCGGCGTGTTTCAGCGAGGTGAGCGGCGAGGCTCCCGTGCCGCCATCGTGGCCCGAGATCAACACCACGTCGGCGTGGGCTTTCGACACGCCGGCGGCCACCGTGCCCACACCAACCTCCGCCACGAGTTTCACGTGCACACGAGCGCGCGGGTTGGCGTTCTTGAGGTCGTGGATCAGCTGTGCCAGATCTTCGATTGAGTAGATGTCGTGGTGCGGAGGCGGTGAGATCAAGCCCACACCGGGCGTGGAATGACGAGTCTTGGCGATCCACGGATACACCTTGTGGCCAGGAAGTTGCCCTCCCTCGCCCGGCTTGGCTCCCTGCGCCATCTTGATCTGCAGATCGTCGGCGTTCACGAGGTACTCGCTGGTGACGCCGAACCGGCCAGAAGCGACCTGTTTGATCGCCGAACGTTTGGAGTCGCCGTTCGGCAAGGGTACGAATCGTTCCGCGTCCTCGCCCCCTTCACCGGTGTTTGATCGAGCACCGATCCGGTTCATGGCGATGGCGAGTGTTTCGTGCGCCTCGGCCGAGATCGATCCGTACGACATGGCGCCGGTGGAGAACCGCTTGACGATCTCCGAGATGGGCTCCACCTCCTCGATCGGCACGGGTGGCCGAGCCGATTCGAAGCGGAACAGACCACGCAACGTGGCCAACTCCGCCGACTGGCCATCCACCAGCGCGGTGTACTGCTTGAAGATGTCGTAGCGGCCGGTGCGGGTGGCATGCTGCAACTTGAACACGGTCTGGGGGTTGAACAGGTGGAATTCGCCTTCCCTGCGCCACTGGTACTCCCCGCCAACGGTGAGCGTGCGGTGGGCCCGCTCGGACGGGCGAGTGGCGAACGCTCGGGCGTGGCGCATACGCACCTCTTCTGCGAGCTCGTCGAGCCCCACTCCGCCGAGGCGGCTCACGGTACCGGTGAAGAATTCGTCGACGGTCTGATGGCCGAGACCGACCGCCTCGAAGATCTGGGCGCCGGTGTACGAGGCGACGGTCGAGATCCCCATCTTGGACATCACCTTCAGCACACCCTTTCCGGCGGCCTTGCGGTAGTGCTTCACCGACCTCACCGGATCGTGGAGGTCGGTCATTCCTTCGGCAATCAGATCTTCGATCGTTTGGAAGGCGAGGTAGGGGTTGATCGCTCCGGCGCCGTAGCCGAGCAGCAGGCACATGTGGTGCACCTCACGAGCCTCGCCGGTCTCCACGATGAGCCCCACCCGAGTGCGGCTGCGGGTACGGATGAGGTGGTGGTGCACGGCGGCGGTGAAGAGCAGCGAGGGGATCGGAGCGAGGTCTTTTGTGGCGCCGCGGTCGGACAGTACGAGCAGGTTGTGGCCTTCCTCGATGGCGTCGGTGCACGCTTGGCGCACGGCATCGAGCGCGGTGTGCATTCCGGCGCCACCATCACCCACGGGATAGAGACACGGAACGACGGCAGCGCGGAAATCCGGCGTGTCGTCGAACTCGTTGATGTGAATCAGCTTGGCGAGATCGTCGGTGCTGAGAATCGGGGTGGCCAAGCCGATCTGGCGACACGATGCGGACGTGGGGTCGAGCAGGTTGCGCTCGGGACCCAGCGTGGAGCCGAGGGCGGTGACGAGCTCCTCTCGGATCCCGTCGAGGGGCGGGTTCGTGACCTGCGCGAACAGTTGGTGGAAGTAGTCGAACAGGAGCCGGCTGCGCTTGGACAGCACGGCGATCGGCGTGTCGGTGCCCATTGAGCCGATGGGCTCCGCGCCGGTGCGAGCCATCGGCTCGATGAGGATCTTGATCTCCTCGTTGGTGTAGCCGAACACCTGCTGTTGCTGGATCACCGTGCCGTGCGGCGCCAGGGTGTGATCGAGATGAGGCAACGAATCGAGTTCGACGAGTTGTTCACGAAGCCAACGGGCATAGTGCTGTGCCGATGCCAACTCGCCCTTGATCTCGTCGTCGGTCACGATCCGGCCCTTGATGGTGTCGACCAAGAACATCCGTCCGGGCTGGAGCCGTCCCTTCGTGACGATCTTCTCCGGCGGGATGTCGAGCACCCCCACCTCGGACGCCATGATCACCAAGTCGTCGGTCGTGACCCAGTAGCGACTCGGACGCAGCCCGTTTCGGTCGAGCACCGCGCCCATCACCGTGCCGTCGGTGAACGCCACCGATGCCGGGCCGTCCCACGGTTCCATGAGGGATGCGTGGTACTGAAAGAACGCCTTCCGGGACGGGTCCATCGATTCGTGGTTCTCCCACGCCTCGGGGATCATCATCAGCACGGCGTGCGGGAGCGAGTAGCCGCCCATGTGCAGCAGTTCGAGGACCTCGTCGAAGGTGGCCGAATCCGACGCGCCGGCGGTGCAGACGGGGAAGATGCGTTCAAGGTCGCCCGGCAGACAATCGCTGGCCAGAAGCGCCTCCCGGGCCCGCATCCAGTTTCGGTTGCCCTGCACGGTGTTGATCTCACCGTTGTGGGCGATGTAGCGAAACGGATGCGCCAGCGGCCACGAGGGGAAGGTGTTGGTGGAGAATCGGCTGTGAACGAGCGCCAACGCCGATTCCACCCGCTCGTCGACCAGATCGGGGAAAAACTCGGGCAACTGCGGGGTGGTGAGCATCCCCTTGTAGATGATCGTGCGGGTGGACAGGCTCGGGAAGTACACCGAGTTCTCGGTGCCGGGCACGCCGATCTCTCGCTCTGCCCGTTTGCGCACGATGTAGGCCCGCCGCTCGAGGGCGATGCCTTCCAGGCCGTCACCCGCGAGCACGACCTGACGGAAGTCGGGCTCCACCCGTTTGGCCGTGTTGCCGATCATGGAGTCGTCGTGGGGGACATCGCGCCACCCAAGCACTCGCAGACCTTCAGAGGTGGCGATCTTCTCGATCCCCAAGACGGCCTCGGCACCGTTCTCTCGATCGCGCGGCAAGAAGCCGATTCCTGTTGCGTAGTGCCCTTCACGAGGAAGGTTGAACGGCAGCACCTCGTTGAGGAACTGATCGGGCACCTGCAACAAGATGCCGGCGCCGTCGCCGGTGTTCATCTCGCTCCCCAGAGCACCACGGTGCTGCAAGTTGCACAACGCGCCGATGCCATGCCGCACGATCTCGTGGCTTCTCAGCCCCTTCATGTGCACCACGAAGTTCACGCCGCACGCGTCGTGCTCGAACCGTGGATCGTAGAGCCCCTGGGCGGGAGGCAGATCCGTGCCGTAGGGGCGCGTGGGCTTCGATGCGGGCATGTTGGTGTCCTGGTGGTCGGTCCCTGGGGGAACCCGAGGTGGCGGAGGAACTCCGTCGCGGCGGGTGTTCGGGACGACGCTGGCCCGGTGCGCGAGGCCGACAGGGTAGTGGACGCCCGCCGGGCCAGGCCAAGCAGTTCGGGTCGATCCCGGCCGATTCCCGCGGGAGGCGCCGGTCGGACGGGCCGGGGGTGTGGCTCCGGTAGGGTCGGCCAGGTGTCTGACTCTGTCGACCTCTGCCGGTTCATCGCGGCGTCACCATCGCCGTACCACGTCGTGCAGACGGCGACGGACCGCCTACAAGCGGGGGGATTTCGGGCCGTCGACCCCGCCCGACCCTGGCCCCGGGATCCGGGCCGGTGGTACGTGGCGCTCGGCGGCTCGGTCGTTGCCTGGCGCCAACCCGCCGAAGCACCTGATGGTCTCGCCTTTCGCATCGTGGGCGCCCACACCGACAGCCCCAACCTCCGCCTGAAACCGAATCCTGATAGCGGCGGCTACGGCGCTCGCCAGCTTGGCGTAGAGGTGTACGGCGGCGCCCTTTGGAACTCCTGGCTCGACCGCGATCTCGGTGTGTCGGGGCGGGTCACCGTCGCCGCTCCCTCCGGAACCCCGTACCCGGTGGAAACCCGACTCGTGCTGATCGACCGACCCGTGGCGCGCATTCCACAACTCGCCATCCATCTCGACCGCGGCGCCAACGAGAACGGCCTCAAGCTGAACCCACAGGTCCACCTCGCTCCCGTGTGGGGCCTCGGCGCACCGCAATCTGGCGACTTTCTTCGATTCGTGGCGACGACGCTCGACATCGACCCGGCGTCGATCCTCGGCCACGATCTCATGTTCCACGACCTCACCGAACCGGCGTTGCTCGGTGAGCACCGAGAGTTGATCAGTGCTCCCCGGATCGACAATCAACTGTCGTGTTGGGCGGCGATCGAAGCGTTGCTCCACTCGTCGGCCGATGGCAACCAAGGTGACGGGTCCAGTGATCTCAAGGGTGGGCGCACCGTGGCGGTGGTCGCCCTTTTCGATCACGAAGAAGTCGGTTCCGAGTCGGCCACGGGAGCCGCCTCCACCCTGTTGTCCACCGTGCTCGAGCGCATCAGCATCGCCACCGGCGCCGACCGTGAGGCCTTCCACGCCAGCCTCGCCCGATCGGTGTGCGTATCGGCCGACGGGGCGCACGCACAGCATCCCAACTATCCAGAACGACACGAACCGGAGCATCGGATCCTGCTCGATCACGGCCCCGTCCTCAAGCACAACGCCAACGGTCGTTACGCCACCGATGCCATCAGCACCGCCGAGTTCCGCTTGGCCGCGGAAACGGTGGGCGTCCCCCTCCAATCGTTTGTGGTTCGGTCCGACATGCCCTGCGGTTCGACGATCGGACCAGCCACCGCCGCCCGACTCGGTATCCCTGTGGTCGACGTGGGGGTGGGGCAATTGTCGATGCACTCGAGTCGGGAGCTGTGCGGCACGAAGGATCCAGGGTGGTTCGTGCACGCACTCACGGCATTCTTCACCGCTGCACCGCAGATTCCGACACCGAAACCGCGGTGATGCTGATCGGTCGCGTGGGAGGGTCGCCGGTACCCGCCGCCACGATCGACTGGACGGCAGAGTCGAATCCGTCGGTCACCTCACCGATGAACACCAATCCGGCGATCGCTGGCCCGCCCTTCACCCCGATCACCAATTGCCCCGTCAGCCCACCGCCGAAGCCGGGAGCAAGGTAGACCTGACGGGGTAGGGCCCGATCGGCGGTGTCGCCCGTCCAGGGGATCACGTAGCCGGGCGACCCGGTGCCGGGAGGTTCCCCGTTGGCGTCACCGCCCACGATCCCTTGTGGCGAAACTGAATGGAATGCCGTGCCTTCGTAGTAGCGATAGTTCGACAGCACCACGAAGTTGTTGACCGCGTCACGATTGCCCGCATCGGTAAGCGTGATGGTGAAGCTGCCCGCCGAAGTGCTCACCCGAGCGGAGTAGTTCCGTCCCGCCACCAGGCAGTTCGGCGGAGGCGCCGCGAAGGTTGTGGTGCGCGCCGCCGAGCCGTCCGACGGCGGACATGGTGTGGCGTCCGTGAGCACCGCACCGGCCGGCGGTGGCCCCAGGGGGAGGCGTGTCGTGGCGGTGCTAGTCGATTGGGGCGCGCGGGTTCCGGCGCTGGCGGATGGGGAGCCCACCCCCGATCCCGCGGTGGAGCGCGCCGACCCCACGGCAAGCGCACCCGTTACCAAGGCAAGCACGATCGCCGTGCCCCACACCCCAGCGATCAGTTTCCAGGCCGGGTCGCGCACCCCGGCCCGCAGCGCGGCACTCTGCGTGGCCGAGAGCTGGGGCGGATGGACAGTTCCTCCGGGCGATGGTCCTCGGGGGCTCACGGGCAGCGAAGCAGAGGGACGTACGACCGCCGACGGGGCCACCACCACCTTTCTTGCCACGCCGGTAACCGCCGACGCGGGTGGGCGACGCACGACGGATTGCACCGACGTGGGCGTGACCGCCGACGCGCCAGGCGAAGTGTTCGGGGCATACCCAGCGAAGGAGCCTGCAGGTATCCCCGCCGGCGCACCGGTGGCGGTGACGTAGATCGGGGCCTTGCGCAACACCGACGCCGGACGGGTGGTCCCCGTGAGCGTGCCGGCGGGCGAGGGCACCGCACGGCGGGGAGCGCCGAACCCTCCGACTCCGGCTCCGCCCGCGCCGCCGATCGTCACCACCTGGCGCCGATGTTGGCCGCCGCCAACCGAGCCGCCCGGCGCGGGGACTCGCCGCACCACCGGCGCCTTGAGTTCACCGTGCCTGGCCATCCGGTAGGCCGGTCCCTTCGGCAACGGCGCCGGCGTGCGCCGAAGCGTCAACCCGCCGCTCCGTGCAATCACGGCATCGAAATACTCCACCCATACCTTGCCGCTCGGTCGTTCCGATGGTGTGGCGCTGAGCGCGCTTCGCAAAAGGGCAAGGCCCGACGCGTCGAGCATCCCCTGCGCCTTCTCCGGATCGCGCGTTTGGGCGTTCACCTCCGGCGTCACGCACCGGAGGATGAACAGACCCAGCTTGTAGCGATCGGTCTGCTTCGTCTGGGGCGATCGCTCCGGTGCGGTCCAACCCGGGGAGTTGAGTTGGGCGACCGCCGAACCCTGCCCCTGCACCCGGACGGCGTCGCAATCGAGCAGCATGATCGATGGCTTCGGACGCAGCGAGTACACGGCGTTCTTGTAGGAGAAGTCGCCGAACACCACGTTTCGGCCGTGCAAGAAGCCCAAAGCGAAGGCCGCTTCTCGACATAGCGCAATTCGTTCGATGCGGTTCGGTGACTCGCCGAGATTCCGGTGGGTGATGGCGTCGGCCACGAAAAGGTGCTGCACCTCACGGGGGATCACGTCGTCACCGCTGGAGGTGGCGATCGTTTGCAGGAAGTGCGGAGGGATCTCCTGCATGAGGTACCCCGTGACTCGCCCAACGTTGACCACCGTGGCAATCGGCCAGACCGTGAAGGCATCGATCGCGGCGCGCTGCTCGGCGGTGAGCCCTTCCCGGAGTGACGCCAGCGCCTCAAGCGCAGCACCGGACACTTCGGTGCCGACGAGGAACTCCTTGTAGATCAGCGAACGGAACGGCAGTCCTTCACGAGGACTGTCGACCCGGTACACCGAGCCTTGCGACCCCTCGCCGAGTTTCTTTCCGATGCGAAGCTCCGCCCGGTCGATCCGCATCGGCGAACGGTCAGACGTTTCCGGAGCCCGGCGGGTTCCATGCCGGCGGCTCCCAGGGGGTCGGCTCCCACGGTTGCGCTCCCGGGACGATCGACGGCCCCGCCGCCGGGATCGGATCGGGGGCGACGGGTGACTCGGCCGGTGAGGGAACGGGGGGTGGATCTGGTGGCGCTGGTGCGTCTGGTGGCGCTGGTGCATCTGGTGGCGCTGGTGCGTCTGGAAGCGCGGGCGACGAGGGTTTCAGCGGAGCCGATGGCGGCGCGGCGGCGGTGGGAGGGGCCGGGTAGGTGGGCAGCGCCGAGGTGACGGGCAGCGCGGACGTGACCGACGTGACCGAACCCGTAGTGACCGAACCCGCGATGTCGGCTCGGGGCGGGTCGATCCAGACGCCCACGGCGGTGCGATCGTCGGTGTGGGAACGGCGAGCGAAGTCGACCTGGCTGGTGAACTCGTGCCGCGAAGGAGGAGTGGCCCACAACGCGCTCAGCGCTTGGCCGACTTCCCCCTGGCCGTTCCCGAGGGCATCGCCAACGCCATCGGTGAGTACGAACAGTGATTCGCCGGAGCCCACCCCGGTGAGCACGGGCGCCACCGGGTTCGGCGGCAGCAGCGGCAAGGCCAGCGTGGCCGACGACGACACTGCCTCACCCTCGTTCTTCACGCCAGTGAGGTTCTCCCACCCGCCATCACCCCGGCGCACCCAAACCGATGTGTCGCCCACCGCCATCACGGTGCACGGACGGGGAAGGTCGGACGGGGCCGTGGGCACGATGGCAATGGCCAGCGTGGTGGCCATCACCCGCGCCGCACCACGGGCGTCGAGCGAATCGTCGCCGGCATCCCGACGGGCCTGGAGCAAAATCTGTCCGGCCAGTCGACCGATCACTTCGTCCCAAGGCACCGCATCGGGACCGCCACTCCCCAGCAGGTCGGCCACCATCCGTACGCCGGATCGCACCACCAGGCGCGAGGCGATGTGCGACCGCGGTCCCGACGACACACCGTCGGCCACCACGACCACAAACCAGTGACCGTCGGGCGACACGGACATACAGAAGTCGTCCTGGCGGGGCGAACCCTCATACCGGTGGCTGGCCCCGCGCACGCTCGCCCCCCGGACGGTGAGCGGGCCGTATTCACCGGCGTCCATGACCGTGTCGGGTTGTTGGCTGCCGAGCATGGACGGCATTCCCTCGACGGCCGCGGCCCCCCCGGCATCACCAAAGATGATCGTGCTCATGGTGCGCGCCTCTCCCGTTTCAGTCGAGTTCGACGTCGAAGCCGTCGGCGCTGGCCAGCGTGCTCGCCATGGCCTTGGCCGCCGCTCCCTGGTCGCCGCCATCGCCGTCGACCTGGGCCAACGACGAGTTCACGATGCTTCTGATCAACAACGGAATCAGTTCGGCGATGGCCTTGGCCGGATTGCCGCCATCGACCATGAACATGGCGGGCATAGCGGCATCGCCGCTCTTGCGGTGGCGAAGCTCCGACAGGATTCCACGGTCGCAATCGCCGATACCGATGGGAATCACGTTGGGAAACAGCCGGAAACCTGCACCGGATTCCTTGTCGAAGTCGGTGAGGGCGGTGTAGGCCTGCCGCCAGTCCATCTCCTCGTCGGTAGGGGCACCGTCGGAGAGGAACACCGCGGTGGTTCGTTTGATGCTGAACCCATCCGCTCGAAGCTGGCTGTAGTCGACCTCGATCTGCTGACGCAGTGCGTGAAACGCCTGCGCAAAGCTGGTGCCGCCCCGCACGGCAAGTGTGGGGAGCACTTCCACCGACCGGATGTCGGTGAGGGGAAGTACCACCGTCGCCTCATCCGAGAAGTCGAGGAGGCCGAACCGCACCATGTCGCCCACCACGGGGTTGCGCACCAACTCATCGCGCAGTTGGGGCAGAAGCTGATTCAGGGTGTCGAGCTTGCCGTCTTGCTGCATCGAATACGAGACGTCGGCCACGAGGTAGAACGGCAGGATCTGGATGTCGTCGTTGCTCATTGATCGCACCCTAACCCTCGTTGGGGGGATGCGCCCGCGCTTGATGGGCCCTTGATCCGCTCCTGGCGATCCGCGGTGCGCGGCTGCAACCTGCGGCACCCTCACGCATAGATTGACGGCGATGAGCGCCGACCCGACACGCCGCCGCGATGTGGTTGGCTGCTCGGTGGCGATGGCGTTGCCGTTGCTCGCGGGCGTGATCGCGCTGTGGGGCCAGCGTTATTTCCCCACCGCCGACGGCGCCATCATCGAGATGCAGGTACGCGACATCCCATCGCACACCCCGCTCTACGGCGTGTATTCCCGATTTGGGTTCCATCATCCCGGACCCGCCATGTTCTTCTGGCTCCTGCCTTTCTCCCGCCTCTTCGGTTTGAAGGGTGTGCTCATCGGCCCCGCGGTGCTCCACCTGCTCATGCTCACGGGGTGCGCCTACGCGCTGCATCGGCGCGGCGGTCGGCGGTTGTGTCTCCTCGGCACCGCCTTCCTTTTGTTGCTGGAGCGAGCGATGATCGCCGACCTCCTCGACACGTGGAACCCCTGGCTCGCGGTCACGCCCTTCGCTCTCGCCGTGCTGTTGGCGTGGAGCGTCTGGTGCCGCGACTGGTGGGCCCTCCCGTGGCTTGCCGGCGCCGTGTCGTTCGTCGTGCAAACCCACCTCGGGTACGCGTCAGTCGCCGCGCTCCTTGTCGGCGTCGCCGTGGTAGCCCTCGTACGTTCGTTGTTCCAGCCCTCCCGCGTAGCTGCGTGGCCCCTTCTCGTCACGGTCGGCGTGAGCGCAGTGGCCTGGGTGCTCCCGATGGCCGAACAGGTGAATCACTCCCCTGGCAACCTCACGCTCATCCTTCGGTCCCTTCGCACCCCGCCCCCGGATCAAGGCGTCGCCGGATGGAGCAAGGCGTTCGACTCGATCACCCAGACGGTCGGCGTTCGTGCACCCTGGTTATCGGGCAACGAGGAGCTCGAACCGTTCGTCGGGCGGGTAGCCGGTGCGCCCTGGTTCGCCCTCCTGCCCGTGTTGGCACTCTGGATCACCGGAGTGATCGTGGCGCGTCGGCGCGAACGTTTCGACGCCGTCGCCCTCCAGGTGATCTCCTTTCTCCTGGTGCTTGTCGGTTTCGTTGCAACCTCCCGGATCACCGGCGAGCCGTACCCGTACATCACGAGGTGGCTCTGGGTGATCGCGATGTTCGTTGTGCTGTCATCGGTGTGGTCGCTCCTCGATGGTTGGGAGCGGCCCCCGTTCACCGTGCATCTGCAGGAACGAATCGGCACGGCGATGGTGGTCACGCTCTCGCTGGTCGGTGTGGGGTTCGGGTTGTTCTCCGATCTGCCCCGAGGCAATCACTCCGCCGGCATCGATCACACCATCGACGCGGTGGTCGCGGCTCTCCGATCCGACGACACGATTCAGGTGTGGTACGAAGGCCCGGGTTGGCTGGAAGAGCAGGCCGGTTTCATCAACGAGCTCGAACGGCAGGGTTTTGAGGTGTGGGGCCCCGACCTTCCCGACACCGAGTTCACGCTCGGCGCCCATCGCACACGCGGCGACCGCAACGTTTCGGCCCGGATGATCATTGCGATCGACAACGAAGCGATCAACGCCCGAATGGGGAAGGGACAGGTCCCGGTGGCGCAGTGGGATCCCCTGTCCCCCGAGGATCGAGACACGTTCAACAACCTGCGGCTGCGGTTGGCGGTGGAGTACGACGATTCGCTGAACGGTCGGGGCATCGCCAACCCCACCCCGCCGGAGCAGCGCCAACGCATGCTCGATCTCGCCCGATTCCCCCTCCCCATCGCCGTCTTCCTCGAACGCCCCGCCCCCGCCCCCACTCCCCCGCCCTGACCCCCCCCAGTTCTCGAACTGGGCACACTTTTCGTCGCTCCAACGACAAAGAGTGTGCCCAGTTCGGCCCTATACCCGGCTGAGCCAGCGGTCGCCGTGGGCGAGACGGCTCTCCAACTGTTCCACCGTGGCTTCGCTCACCTTTCCCACTCCGGACAATCGGTTCAACTCACCGTTCACCTGGGCGTGGGTGAGGCCCGACGCCCGAGCGATGTCGCGTGCCCGGTCCGCGTTCTCCGATCGGAGGAACGCCTTGTGTTCCCGTCGGGTGCGGTGCTCGATGGCCAGCCCACCAGCACCGGATCCTCCGGACCCACCCCCCGGGAGCGGCGGCGGGAGCAGGGCGATGGTGAGGTTGGGGTCGTCGGCCTCGGCGGGGGCGAGCTCGTGGTCGTCGAGCTCGATCGTCTCCTCGTCGGTCAGCCACTCGGGCGCGTGGGGCGTTCCCAGCGCCACGGCGGAGATCACGGAGAAGAGCGAAAGCTGGGCTTCCTCCGGGTGTCCTTCGGTGGGTGGTTCGTCGAGCTCGCCAGATGCGAAACGATCGGCGTCGGAGTCGTCGTCCTTGCGTCGAAGGCTGTGGCGCCGCTGATCAGCGATCTGTGCCGCATAGGTGCGCAACCGGGGGTCGTCGGGGATGAAGAAGAACGCCTTTTGATGGCGCATCCCCCGAGTCCAGCGCACGAGGCGGCCGGCGGCCTGACGGAAGAACAGCTCCGTCGAGGTGTTCGTAGCGAACACACCCACCCGCAGTCGGGGGATGTCGACGCCCTCCGACACCATCCGTACCGCCACGAGCCAGGGCATGGACCCCTCGGCAAAGTGCTCGATCCGATCCGATGCGGATGGGTCGTCACTCAACGCCAACGTCGGGGTGATGCCATACCGTCGCTTCATGAGGGTGACGATCCCTCGCGCGTGGTCTTGGTCCATGGCGATCACCAACCCCCCGGCGTGGGCTTGGGTGGTGCGAATGGCCTGCAGTTGGGCGTGGGCCTGATCAAGCACAGCCGGAAGCCACTCTCCGCTCAGCGACAGGGCCGTGCGGAGGCGCTGACCCGCTCGGGCTTTGTCGAGGGTGTCGTCGAAGTTGTGGTGGTAGTGCTCCCCATCTGGCCCCACCCACTCCATCTCGCCGTCGATTCGGGGGAAGTACACCGGCCGCACCACGCCGCCGTCCCGGAGCGCGTCGCCGTAGCCGTACTCGTAGTCGGCGTGCGCCTCACCGAAGTCGTCGTAGTGCACGAACGGAATCGCGGTGGTGTCGCTCCGGAACGGCGTACCCGACAGGGCCAGACGCCGGGAGGCCCCATCGAATGCCTCACGGATGCCGTCTCCCCATGCTCGATCGTCACCGGCATGGTGAAGCTCATCGAAAATCACGAAGGCGTCGCGAGCAAGTGCCCGCACGGCCCGGGATTGCATCGACACTTGTTGATAGGTGGTCACGATGCCGTGCATGTCGACCGGCAACCGACCGTCGCGTGTCGACCAGTGCGGTTCCAGATGGAGACCCAACCGGCCGGCCGCCCGTGCCCACTGCAGCTTGAGGTGCGCCGTGGGCGCAACCACGAGGACCCGATGACGCGGGTGGTCATGAAGGTGCTGCACGGCCGCCGTGAGGGCGAACGTGGTCTTGCCGGCACCGGGCGTGGCCACGGCGAGAAAGTCGGTCGCCGAGGCGCGGTGGAAACGTTCGAGCGCTTCTTTCTGCCAGGGCCGCAGCCGTACCGATCGCTGCATAGGGCCGGCGAGTCTGCCAGCCCTCGACCCCCCGCTCGCGCATGCCCGAAAAAACCCGATTCGGCGGGGTCAGGAGAAGAGGGCCGCATCAGGAGAAGCGGGCCGCGTCACGAGAAAAGGGCCGCGTCACGAGAAGAGGGAAGGGGTGTCGTCGGGCAGGGGGACACCCATATGGGCGAACGCCGCTGGCGTGGCCACGCGACCACGCGGGGTGCGCATCAGGAGGCCCTGCTGGATGAGGAACGGTTCGTACACGTCTTCCACCGTCTCCGTGGGCTCCCCCACGCTGATGGCCAAGGTGGAGAGGCCACACGGCGCGCCGCCGAACCGTTGGCACAGCGCGGTGAGGATGGCGCGGTCCACTTTGTCGAGCCCTAGCTCGTCGACGCCGAACACGGCGAGGCCATCCCGAGCGGTGCCGGCGTCGATGTGCCCATTGGCCCGCACCTCGGCGTAGTCGCGGACACGACGGAGGAGGCGGTTGGCGATTCGCGGTGTGCCCCGCGCCCGTCGAGCGATCTCTTTGGCGCCCGGCAGATCGGCACTCACGTCGAGAATCCCGGCCGTGCGGACCACGATTGCTTCGAGATCGGCGGCGTCGTAGTAGTCGAGCCGAGCCACGAGACCGAAACGATCGCGCAGCGGCCCGGTGATCAGACCGGTTCGTGTGGTGGCGCCCACCAAGGTGAACCGGGGTAGATCCAGCCGGATCGACCGAGCGGACGGGCCCTTACCCAACACGATGTCGAGCTCGAAATCCTCCATCGCGGGGTACAGCACTTCCTCCACCGCACGGCTCAACCGGTGGATCTCATCGATGAAGAGCACGTCGCCTTCTTCGAGCCGGGTGAGGATGGCGGCGAGATCCCCGGGACGATCGATCGCGGGGCCAGAGGTGATGTGGAGGTTCACGTCGACTTCGGTGGCAACGATCCCGGCCAGGGTGGTCTTCCCGAGCCCCGGCGGACCGGCAAACAGGAGATGGTCGACGGCCTGACCCCGCAGTTTGGCCGCCTCCAAGATGATGTTGAGGTGCTCTTTCAGTTCACGCTGTCCCACGAACTCGGCGAGTGAACGGGGGCGAAGGCCACCCTCGTCGGTGAGCCCCGCGCCGGGAGCTGTGGGCTGACCGAGACGAGCGGCGGCGTCGATGGAGGACGTGGCATCGAGGTCGTTGGACGTGACGCTGGGTTCGAGGAGTTCGTCTCGCATCTGTTTCCGCCGATCAGAACGCCGCGAGACGCTGCAGCGCCTCTCGCAACAGGGCCGACGGGTCGCCATCGGGTGGAAGCTCGCGTAACACCGATGCCACCTCGTCGGGGCCGTAGCCGAGCCCCGCGAGCGCGTCGCGGACATCGGCACGAGCCGAGGCGACGGTGGGCGCGCCCACGCCGGCGCGGCCAACGGTGGAAGACGGGACATCGAGCGGTTCACCCAACTTGGATTTCAACTCCACCAACAACCGCGCCGCCGTCTTCTTCCCGACGCCGGGCACGAGGCAGAGCGAGTCGATGTCGTCGTGGGCGATCACTCCCGCCAGCGCCACGGGGTCGTGCACCGCGAGGATGGCTTGCGCCAGGGCCGGGCCCACGCCATGGGTAGCGATGAGCACCTCGAAGCACTGCCGTTCGCCGAGCGACGCGAACCCGTACAAGGTTTGGTCGTCCTCCCGAAAGTGATGGTGCACATGCACGAACACCTCACTGCCGAGGTCGCCGAGTTGCACGGAGGTGGTGGGCGACACCGACACCCGGTACCCGACGCCTGCCACCTCCACGAGCACCTCACCATTGGTGCGGTCGAGCAAGCTGCCCCGAAGCGAACCGATCATGCTTGACCTCCGTTGGCGGAGGTACCGCCGCTCATGGATCGAGAGGTCGCCGCGGCCACGGCCCGCCGCATCGGTGCCATCGCGACATGACACAGCGCCAGCGCGGCCGCGTCGGCGGCATCGGCGGGCTTGGGTGGAGCGGGAAGGTGGAGCAGCGACTGCACCATGCGCTGCACCTGTTGTTTGTCGGCGCCGCCCCAGCCGGCCACAACTTGTTTCACCTGGTTCGGCGAGTACTGCACCACATCGCAACCCCGTGCCGCCGCCTCCGCCATGCAGATGCCGCTCGCCTGGCCGACCGACATTGCCGTGCGAGCGTTCACCTGGAACAACACCCGTTCCACCGCCAGCACCTGCGGTTCGAATTCCACCAGCAGCGACCGCACCTCGTCCTGAAGCTCTACCAGCCGCAGCGGCAACTCAGTGCTCGGCGGGGTGGTGATCACGCCCAAGGCGACCGCTCGACTCGTGCGCCCTTCGTGATGAAGCACGCAGTAGCCACATCGCGAGAGGCCGGGGTCGATTCCGAGGACGAACACGTGTCCGATCATAGCCAGCGAGTTTCAACTCGAGGGTGGACCCAACCAAGGCCGATGTGGAGGACCCGTGCAGGTTGGTCAAGACTCGCCGTTCGCGGCCGAAAGAGTAGGCGTGACCTCGGAGACCACTACCCCCACACCGACCGCCGAGTCCCTTGTGGGCCCCGCCAGCGCCAACAATCGAGAGCAACCGGGCGTGTACTTTCCGCCCGTCGGCGGCGGCGTGGCATCACCCGGGGCCGATGCCGACGACGCCTATCGAGAGCGCAAGGTCGAGGTGCCCGAGGGCCCACTCGTGGTGGAGTTGCGCAACGTCAGCAAACACTTCGGCAAGGTACACGCCCTTTCGAACCTCAACATCTTGGCCCCCGAGGGTCGTATCACGGTGCTGCTCGGCCCGAATGGCGCCGGCAAGACCACGGCTATCCGCATCATCACGGGGGCTCTCACGCCCAACCGCGGCCACGTTCGCACGTTTGGGCTCGACCCCGAACGTGAGGGGGAGGAAGTCCGCAGTCGAATCGGCATCGTGAGCGCCAAACCGGCGCTCTACGACCGGCTCTCGGGCTGGGACAACCTGCAGTACTCCGCCGAGTTGTACGGCCTTGGCCGCAATGCCACCAAGCAGATCCGTGAGGCGGCGGGCCGGTTCGGGATCGTGGAGGCGCTCGACCAACAGGTGGGCGGTTACTCAACCGGCATGAAGACCCGTCTCGCGCTCAGCCGCAGCGTGCTCCACAACCCGGACCTCCTGCTCTTCGACGAACCCACCTCGGGACTCGACCCCGAAAGCTCCCATGCTGTGCTGGAGCTGATCCGGGAGATGACCAGCGATGGCCGCACCGTCGTCATGTGCACCCATCTCCTCGTAGAGGCTGAGGGGCTCGCCGACCAGATCGTGGTGCTCGAAGCCGGTGCCGACCTCATGTCCGGCAGCCAAGATGCGCTGATCCGTCGGTACTGGCCGAATGATCTCGTGCGGATAGACGCCACCGATCGGGAAGCGCTCGACCTCGTGCGCGACCTGGCCGGCGTCGTTCGCTACGAACGGGGTACCACCCACGCCGACGTCAGCCTCGACTCGTTCGACCGAGTACCCGACCTCGTTGCCCATCTCACCGAGGCCGGCGTCCGCCTCACTCGGGTCGAACCCCACCACCCAACCCTCGAAGAGCTCTACTTCGCAGTTCGCCGCGAGCGGCGTTCCCTCGGCGTGAGCACCCCCCTTTGAATCCCCTGCCACCCGCTACCTCGATCAGCTCCCCCTCGAAAGGACATGCCGATGGCGTTTCGCCGTGAACGGATGTGGACGGTCACCCGCACCGAACTCAAACAACTGGTGCAGGCGAAGGATTTCTGGGTGCCGATGGCCCTGCTCGGGGGCATCTTCTTCATCGTGATTCCTGCCGTCATGCTGCTGATCATCAACGGCATCGGCAACCAACAGGCTGTGCAGGAAGTGAGCAAGTCGCTCGACCTCCTCCCCAAATCGGCAATGCAGGCAGCGCCAAAAGGAATCCCGCCCGAGGCGCTCGTCTCCTGGGCGATCGCCGTGTACCTGCTCGCCCCGGTCGCTGTGGTGGTGCCGCTCACGATCTCCTCGGCCGTGGGAGCGTCCACCATCGTGGGCGAAAGAGAACGCGGGACCGGCGAGTTTCTCGCCCATACGCCGGCCGATACCCGCGAGATCTACCTCGGCAAACTGCTCGCCAGTCTTGTGCCCGGCTACCTCACCACGGTGGTGGGATTCGGCGCGTACTCCATCCTCGTGAACGTCATGTTGATCGGCAAGATCGGCTACGTGTTCTTCCCCACCCCGGCCTGGTGGATCCTGATCCTCTGGGAGCTCCCTCCCTTCATTGCCATCGCGCTGAGCCTGGTGTTACGCCTCTCCGCGAGGGTCAAGTCCACCGCCGCGGCCCAGCAGGCCACCGGCCTCGTGACCCTGCCGCTCATCCTCATCGGCTACGGCCAATCCACCGGCGCGCTCGCAGGAGGCGACACGGTTCGGATCGGCCTCTACCTCGGCGCCTTCGCCTGGCTGGTGGCAATTGTGTCATTGGCCACCGGGGTGCGCTCCATCAAACGCAACGCGCTGCTCGGCGTAGCCAACGAAGGTTGAGACGCGCCAGCGTGGGCGTTCCTCGGCATCCGACAAACGTCCGCCAATGGACAAGGAACTGCCTACTGACGAATAGCCGGCCGTCAGTGAGCGCAACCGGTGGTGCCCCCGGCACACGCTCCGCCGAGTACGCCCCCTTAGGCCCGACACTCCCGGAGTGGTAGGCCCACTTGCCTCGAGTGGGTGCAAGGGGTGACGGCGCTACCTTCGATGGCCCCAAACCTTGGTCCGTTCACCAGCATGACCATCCGTTCGGTCGGAGAATCAGAGGGCGGCGATCACGCCGACGAGCTGGTCGACCGAGCGAAACGTGAAGCCGGCCGCCGAGCGGTGCGCCCACCGCAGGATGCCGTTTGCGTCGACGACAAACACGGAACGGCGATAGAAGCCGAGCGGACCGAGCACGTCGTAGGCCTCCGCGGCAACGTGGTCGAGGTCGGCAAGGAGCGGGAATCCGAAACCGCCGTGGGCGTCGGCGAAGGCATCATGGTCTTCCACCGATTGCGGGCTGATGGCCAGGACCTGCGCGCCGAGGGCGGCGAAGCGGGAGATGTCTGCGGCATAGGTGGTGAGCTGCACGGTGCAGACCGGCGAATGGTCGGCCGGATAGAACGCCACCACCACGGGCGAACCCACATAGTCGGCGAGGTGATAGTGCCGGTGTCCTGCCTCGGTCCCATCGGTGCCGGCGAGGTGGATGGCGGGGGCGGGGCCTCCGATCGCGAGCACGTCGACCGCGGCCGACGGCCCTTCTGCCGGGTCAGGCATCGAGCAGACTCATCACATCGTCGGAGATGTCGGCGTTGGCATAGACCTCTTGCACATCGTCGTTGTCGTCGAGCGCATCGATCACCCGCAGGATCGATCGGGCGACATCGACCGACTCCACGGCGATCGTGGCGTTGGGAAACATGGTGACGTCGGCCGATTCGAAAGCGATGCCCGCCGCGTCGAGGGCATCACGGACGTTGGGAAGATCGGATGGCGCGCTCGTGAGCCGCCAGCTATCGCCATCATCCACGAGGTCCTCCGCTCCCGCATCGAGCGCCGCTTCCATGATGTCGTCTTCGCTCACCGACTTGGGCAGCATCACCACGCCTTTGCGATCGAACTGCCACGCCACCGCACCCGGTTCGGCAATCGAGCCGCCCGTCTTCTTCAGGATGCTGCGGATCTCCGACCCGGCACGGTTGCGGTTGTCGGTGAGCACGTCGATGAGGATCGCCACCCCCCCGGACGCGTACCCCTCATAGGTGATCTGCTCGTAGTTGACGCTCTCGATCTCGCCGGTGCCGCGTTTGACGGCCTGGCGGATCGTGTCGAGCGGGATCGAGTTGTCGCGCGCCTTTTGGAACATCGTGCGCAACGAGGGGTTGGTCTCCAGGTCGCCGCCACCGGTGCGGGCGGCCACCTCGACCTGCCGAACCAGCTTGGCGAACACCTTGCCGCGCGCCTTGTCGGTGGCTGCTTTCTTGTGTTTGATCGTTGCCCATTTGGAGTGGCCGGACATGCCCGTGGAGCTCCTTATGCGATGCCTAGTGCCCGGTGTTGTGCCAGGTGTTGTGCCAGGTGAAAGGCCAGGTGATGCGCCGGCGCAGGACCCTACTCGCCTCCTCCGCCCGTTGTCAGGCGAAGGCGGGACGTGTGCCGTCGAGTCGTCGGCAGCTCCGATGCCTGTTCACGGGAACGAGGAGAGAAAGTCACGGTGAAGGCGCGTGTCGGTGCCAAGTTCCGGGTGAAACGCCGCCACCAGCACCGGGCCTTGCCGGCACGCCACCGGGGCACCATCGATCTCGGCCAACACCTCTACGGCCGCGCCCGCATGCACGACGACGGGCGCCCGAATGAACACCGCGTGCATCGGCAGCTCAGGATCGCTGTCGAGACCGGCCACCCTCAAGTCGGCTTCGAACGAGTCCACCTGGCGGCCAAACGCGTTGCGTCGAACGGTGATGTCGATGGCGGCGAAGGCGTGCTGGTCCGGTCGGCCGTCGAGCACCTCACGGGCGAGGAGGATCATCCCCGCGCACGTGCCCAAGGCAGGCATACCGGCATCGAGGCGAGCCTGCAACGGGGTGGTCAGGTTGCTGCGGTCCAACAACATCGACATCGTGGTGGATTCGCCACCCGGAAGCACCAAAGCGTCGACGTCGTCGAGCTGGGCCGGGGTGCGCACGTCGACGCTCGGCACGCCAAGCGCAGCGAACATGGCGCGGTGGCGCGCGAACGCCCCCTGCACGGCGAGGATCCCGACCTTCACGAACCCGCCCTCACGACTCGTGGCTCCGGCCAAGCCGGAGGATCACCAGCCCCGATCGGCGAAGGTGGTGTCGAGCGTGGCGATCTCCAGGCCCGGCATGGCCTCGCCGAGCCCTCGACTCACCTTCACCAGGATGTCGGGATCACGGAAGTGCGTGGTGGCCTCCACGATGGCCTTCGCCCTCGGTCCGGGGTCGTCGCTCTTGAAGATGCCCGAACCCACGAAGACCGCCTGAGCACCGAGTTGCATCACCAGGGCGGCATCGGCCGGGGTGGCGATCCCCCCAGCGCAGAACATCGGCACGGGAAGCTCGCCTGTTTCAGCGATCTCCTGCACGAGCGGCAAGGGGGACTGCAGCCGCTTCGCCCACTCGAAAAGCTCGGCGGAGTCGGCCTGGGTGATCTTGCGGATGTCTCCCAGAATCGAACGAAGGTGGCGGACCGCTTCCACGATGTTGCCGGTGCCGGCCTCGCCCTTGGAGCGGATGAGCGCTGCGCCTTCGCTGATACGCCGTAACGCTTCGCCGAGGTTGGTGGCGCCGCACACGAACGGCGCGGTGAAGGCCCACTTGTCGATGTGGTGGGCCTCGTCGGCCGGCGTGAGCACCTCGCTCTCATCGATGTAGTCCACCCCGAGAGCTTGGAGGATCTGCGCCTCCACGAAGTGACCGATGCGGGCTTTGGCCATCACCGGGATGGTGACGGCCGCCTTGATGCCCTCGATCATCTCGGGATCGCTCATCCGGGCCACACCACCGTCGCGGCGAATATCGGCAGGCACCCGTTCCAGCGCCATGACGGCGGTGGCCCCCGCATCTTCGGCCACCTTGGCCTGCTCGGCGTCGACCACGTCCATGATCACGCCACCCTTCAACATCTCGGCCAGACCACGCTTCACGAGAAGTGAGCCGGTTTGGCGCGACAAGCCTGACGAGGATCCTTCGGTCATGGCGCCAGTGTAGGAGCGCACCCCCATGCCACCCGAAGCCGAAATGGCCTCGGGTTGCACGCTCCTCGTGTCGTCCCTATTTCCGCTCGGACTGCAGGCGACCGGCGGCTTCCGGGTCGAGCACCACCGGCGACGGCCCACCGGCCTCCGGCAACGCGATCCACGTACGTCCAGGGGTCAGGCCGATCACATTGCCTGCCTTGTCGGTGAGCTCCCACGGCGAGAAGCTCACGGGCCGCTTCCAGTGGCCGTACACGAGCTTGCCGCCGGTCAATACGATGGCGTCGCCTTCGCCCTGGGTGATCGCCTTCGGTGAGCGCGAATCGGCATCGCTTGCTCCATAGGGCACAATCAGGATCACCACGTTGGCGGGAGCCACCTGCATGCCGTCGGAATCAACAACGGCACTCCGGCCGCGAGGATGGGATTCGTCCACCTGGAAACGGTTCCAGCCGAGGCGCTCTGGATCCCACACGTAGTCCACTTTGACGTTGCGCCCGAAGTCGATGGTGATACCGGGCCCGTCTTCCGCGGCGATCGGCAACGGTGCATCAGCAGCCCGAAACGCAAAGATCGGGTGAGGCGGCACCACCGGCGATGGGGCGAACACATCACGCATGGCTGCCGTGCTGGTGTAAAGGTTGTGGGGCATCTGCCGTCGATTGTCGCGGTAGTAACGGTCTTTGTTGGTCGGCTCGCCGGCCTCAATGAGAAAGCCCAACGCGGCCGAGCCCTCTACCTCGCTCGTCACCCCGGGGTTGCCACCCGACCACAACAGCACGGGGCGGTTCAGTGGCCCCATCAGGTCGACGTCGCTGCTTCGAGCCGACCGGATCGGACCCACCGGATCGGCGTCACCGGAATGGAACAGGCACATCAGACGTGTGATGCCCTCTACCTTTTCCTCGATGCAGGAATCGGCCTGGTTGACGCCCGTCTGCGGCCGCGCCGCGGGAGCATTGTCGATCTTCGCCACCACAACGGCTCTGCGGGCCGCATTTCCGTCGCTGAGACTCACCCCTGTGAGAGGCCACGCGGTGATCGGCACTTCGCTCGTGGTAGACGCCTGACCCGACGTGCTCGATCCGTTGGCACCGCCACCCCCGACAGCATCGGACGCCCCGATCGAGCCGGTCTGCACGCCGCTACCGGTACTTGAACAGGCAGCAAGCAATGCCGCCGCGCACGAACTCACCATGACGGTGAGGCGGCGGGACGAAGACCGGGACAACACGAGTGCAGACATGGGAGGACCTCCGAACGGGCCCGACGTTGGGCCGCGGTGGGTTCTCCGCCTGTAGGGCACGGTAGAGGGCAGCCGCGTTCGTTCGGTGGATGCTCCCGCTCGATCGCGGCCTGCGTGATCCCTGCGGCGATCAGCGAGTGGGCGGCGGCGTGTCGGTGCGGTTGATCACCGTGGCCAACCCCTTCGGCACCAGCGCGATCCAGGTGCGTCCGGGAGTGAGCCCGACCGCTTTGCCGTCATTGTCGGCCACGACCACCGGCGACTCGACCGACTTGGACCACGTGGCCTGCACCAACTGCCCGTCGGTGAACACCAGTGCCTCGCCGGTGCCGTCGAACACGGCCTCGGGCACCGGAGTGCCCGCCACATCACGGACGCCGGTGTCGATGTAGTCGACGTAGAACACCAGCACGTTGATGGGGGCGATCTGCACGCCCTTGTCGTCGACGTGGGGCGTGTCGTTCTGCGTGCGCGTCCAGGAGCGTTTGGTGGCATCCCAGGTGAAGCCGACAGGATTCTTCCCCCCGCCCCACTCGTAGCGAAGACCGGAGACCGGCCGACCGCTGCTCGGACCTTCATCGGCCTTGCGGTAGGTGAACATGGCGCGAGGGGGTCGGTCGCCACCGGCCTTGCCCCATACCTTCCCGGTGTCGGAGTAGAGGTTGTAGGGCGCCTCTCGACCGGCGATCCGTTCGTAGAGTCCGGCGTTGGCGAGATCGTCGGCACCGAGGTCGACGATGTTCGCTTCGGCGAAACGAGGACGGAACGTGGGGTTGGCGCCAGAGAACACGAAAAGGGGCTTGTTCAGGGCATCAAGGATGGCCAGGTCCGTGGTGCGCCCAGATCGGATTGGTCCTACCAACGGCGCATCGGCGGACTGGAAGATGGCGGCGAACCGGCTGTTGGGGCCCTCCACCTTCTCCTCGAACACGATGTCGGCTTGATTGATACCCGATTGGGGACGTGCGCCGACGTCGACGTTGTCGATCTTCACCACCAATGCCGGCCGATTGAGCTTGGCAGGGTCGCCGGGTAGCCCGGTGAGCGCGGCGTTCTTGCGGGGCGGCACCGACGTGCCGTTGCCTTTCGTGCCCAGCGTGGAACCTCCGACGGCCACGGCATCGGGGCTCCCTCCCCCCGTGAGCGCCACCGCCACAGCGGCGATGAGAAGGAGCACGGTGATGGCGACACCGCCGGCCACCACGGCCTGACGTTGACGGTCGGGCTCCATCTCGACCTCGTGGTACTCCCACTCCTCGTCGCCGTCTGTCCCAACCGACTCCAACGCCTCGTGCCCGCCTGCACCCGTTGCGGCAGAAGGCGGCGGCCCGGTGGGAGGCGGGTCAGCATCTACCCATTTGTCGCCGTCCCATCGCTGAGGCTGCCAGTCGGCGGCATCCCACGTGGCGTCGTGATCAGAAGGAGGGGTCATGGGAGGAGAGGATCTTCCGAAGGATGCCCGGACGGCTGGTGCTAACGCTCGCGCAACGCCGCAGCCCGCAGCTCAAGCGGCGACGACGTTACTCCAGGCGGATCGGTCCAGAGGTGGGCGAGCTGGGTCAGGGCCACCACCGGGCCGGCTTCACCCCGATGGTCCAGCATCTTTTCCAGCGCCGCCGCGAGGCCGGGGGGGTACCGGGTGATGTCGACCGCGGTGCAATCCGCGAGGTATTCGCGATGTTCACCGAGTTTGGCGCGAAGGGGCGGCCAGGCAACCCCGACCGTGGCCGGAGCGATGGTCAGGTTGCGAATCTGACCGAGCTGTTGGGCCACGATCCCCTCAAGCTCAATGGGTTCGAAGTGCCGCAGCAGCCCACGGGTCACCACCAAACTCGCCCGGCGGGGATCTTTCCCCACCACGAAACAGTTGCACGACGGGTCGTCGACCACCAGCAGCGCCGGCGGGGCGATGCCCGTCGAGGCGCAGAGGCCGTCGACCACGTTGTAGAGGCGCGCCTCCGCCGTGGGCGCGGCCAACGTTGCCGAACAGAGCGCCAACGCCTGCTGCTCTCCTGTCCCCAGGCGTCGCACTCCCCCGAACGCCAGGCCCCCGGCCACGAACACCAGCACCAGCGCTGCCGGCCCGAGCACGACGGCCAAGACGATGGCCAAGACGGCGAGTGCTCCGGCTGCCCCGCCCACAATGGCCAGTGGCTGCAGGGCAAGGGCGCGGTTGGCGGCGATCTGGCGCGTGAGGTCGGCAGCGGGGTCGAGCGTGCGAGGTTCAGTCAAAAGGGTTTCCAGAATCCGGAACGGTCTTGGGGGATTTCGCCACCAGCGGGTGGTAGCTCTGTATGGTCGCGCGCGATCAGGGCCGCGCGCGACCTCGGGACACGGCGTAGCGTTCGACGGCCTCGCCATACAGTTCGAGATACGCCGCGGCGAGACGGTCCATCGAGTATTCGTCGGCTCGCGCCACGCCCGCCTCCACCAGGGCCGCCGATCGTGTGCCGTCAGTGAACACCCGAGTGATCTCGGCCGCCAGCGCTCGGGGATCCCCCGGTTCTACCAGGGCGGCGTAACGACCGTCGCCCGCCACCGCTCGATAGCCAGGAAGGTCGCTTGCCACCACCGGTGTGCGGGCCGCCATGCCCTCGAGCAACACGATGCCGAACGATTCACCGCTGAGCGACGGCGTGACGAACACGTGGGCCCCGCGTAGCCGTCGTCCCTTCTCCGCCTCGGTGATCCGCCCCAACCACGTGAGCCGGGGATCTCCCGAAAAGCGCTGCTGCAGCCTTACCGTGTCGGGACCGTCGCTGCCGATCCACACCCGAACCTCCGGGGGCAGGTACGGAAGGGCGGCGAGCAACACATCGAGCCCCTTGCGGGGCTCGTGGCGGCCGATGAACAGCACCGTCGGGCCGTCGGTGGGGGTGGCCTCGCCATCGCGAAACTCCTCCACTTCAACGCCATTCCAGAGCACACGGAAGTCGGCGTCGAGGTGCTCCGCAGCCGTGGCTCGGGCATCTTCGGAAACGGCACACGACACGTCGATGTTGCGGGCCGCCCGCACGATCATGGGTCGAAAGTATTTGTAGAGAAGGGTGCCGGCGGCGTGGTAGGTGGCCACGATCGCCGCGTTCTTGAATACCACCGCGGTTTGGCACGGGCCAGGACAGAACGGTTCGTGGATATGCACCACGTCGAACTCCTCATCGCGGAGGGCCCGGATGAGGCGAAGCTGGGCCGACGGATCGGGGGCGATGGGAGCCACCGAACCGTTCGACGATGTGGGCAAACTCGCTCCCAGTGGCGTGACGCCACCATCGGGTGGTGGGCCGTCGCACGGGCCGAGCACCCGCACCTCATGACCGCTTCGCCGCAGCGTTCGCGCCAACCCCAACACCTGCCCCTGCACGCCGCCAGGAATAGTGAGGCTGTAGGGACAGACGATGCCGATTCGCACGGCGTCACCCTATGGTCCGGTTCGGGATCGGACACGAACGGCACATCAACGTCGAACTAAAGAAGTGACTTGTCACTTTCTATTATTCATGGTACAACTCTTCTTGTGCTCACGACCACTGCCCGTCGCACCCAAGCCGAGCGACGCACTTCCACCCGCCATTCGCTGCTCTCCGCCGCCACCGCCATCCTCGTGGAGCGCGGGTTGACCGCCACCACCACCACCGAGGTAGCCCGTGTGGCGGGGCTCTCACAGGGTGCGTTGTTCAAACATTTCGCCTCGAAGGCCGAGTTGCTCGCCGCCGTCGCCGCCCACCTCCATGAGGAACTGCTCGGTGCCTACCTCGATCGTTTTCACCGCCTCAACCGCACGAACGACGTGGGCGATCGACTCGACAAGGCCCTGCGTCTCCTGTGGCAATTGTTCCAAACCGACGAGATGGCGGCGGCGTTGGAACTGGAGATGAACGCTCGCACCGACACCCATCTGCGGCACTCGTTGCTACCCATCGCCGAGCGGCATGCGTCGCGCATCCGGGCCGTCGCCGTCGACCTCTTCCCCGACCACGCATCCACGCCAACGTTTGCTCGCATGTTCGACCTCGTCCTCGAGACCATGCACGGGATGGCGCTCAGCCGGTGCCTCGCGCCGAACCCCGCCCACGAACGTGCCCTTCTCGCCCACCTACAGATGCTCGCCCGCGCCGGGCTCACGGAAACTGGAGCCACCTGATGGCCGCCGCACCCACCCACGCGACCCCGTTCGTTCCCCCGTCCCACGACCTCCAACCGGAATTGCTCATCGACCAACGGCGATACCCGTTGCTCGACCCGGAATCTGCCCGCTATGCCGAAGCGGTCACGGAGGCGCAGGAAGGCATCGCCGCCATCGGTGCCGCCGAACTCGACGGATTCCTCTCGCCCGCCGGACTGGCCGCCGTTCTCGCCGACTCCCTCCAGGTGGAGCAGCAGGCGTGGCGGAGCGAGGGACCGGCCACGGCGTACCTCGCCATGCCGGACTTCGATGCGCCCCTGGGCCACCCCACTCGATGGCTGCATTGGGCCGCGGTGGGAGCGGTGGCATGGGACCTCTTCCCACCGTCCTCCCCGATGCGCCGGCTCCATGAGTGGGAGCCGTTGCTTCGTTTCATCGAGGCCGTGCTCGACCGGGGCGAACTGCACCGCTACGCCGACCCCCTCGGCGGCCTCAATCTGGCCACCATGGGTGATGGTGACGAGTTGCAGTGGCACTTCGACCAGACCGATTTCGTGGTGTCTTTGGCGGTTCGCGATGCCGAAGACGGTGGCGACTTTGAGGTGGTCCCCCGTATTCGAACCGCCGACGATGAGCGGTATGACGACGTCGCGGCGCTCCTCGACGGCGACACCGCACGGGTCGTCACCCTCCCGATGCGGCCCGGCACCTTGCTCATCTTCGAGGGTCGACACTCGATCCATCGGGTGAGCCCGATCCGGGGTTCCACCACCCGACTCGTCGGGCTGTTCGGCTACGACACCAAGCCGGGAACGATGAGCAGCGATCTGCTCAAGAACATTCGATACGGTCGCACCGGTCCCGTGGTCACCTGATATGCCCCCCACGATCGCGCCCACCTCTGCAACCTCCTACCCCTGGGCGGGGCCGGTCCTCACCGACCACCCGCACCTCGTGCGTGCACTCGCCCAGGTGAAAGCCGCTGCAGCGGAGGCCAACGGGGACGCCGGCACGCTCGGCCGGGAGATCGCCGCCGACCTCTGCTGGTCGGCCGACCACTTGCTCGCACAACCCGGCGACGCACCGAAGGTCGCGTTGTTTCTCGGCGGTGGCGGCGTTGCCGTGAACGCGGCGATGAACGGGTGGCTCGGCGGTCCGGTGGCCAACACGTCACAGAGCACTGCCGACGTCCTCCACACCGCCGCACGTGTCGGCGTCATCGATGCCCTTCAACCGGCCTCCGCCTCGATGGGAACACTCGCATGCGAGCTCCGCCATGCGGCCACGAGATGGACCGATCTCGCCGCGGAAACACTGGCCCGCACATGCCTCCGCGACGGGATCGCGGTACCCACTTCGGTATGGCCGCTCGGCATGGCCCAGGCCATCGAACGATCGATCACCACCCTCGACGGCGCCGCCGCGTCGCTCCACCAGGTGGTCCTCGGATCGACGGTGGTAGGGACCGGATCGGGAGCCGCGCCCGCCTACCGAAAAGCCGTTGTACCAATCCTGGCCCGCCGAACCGGCCTACCCCTCCGACCCCACCCGGACCCGGCAAGTGCCCTCCAGCACGGAGACGACTTGCTCACCCTGTCCGGTGCGCTCGTCGCCGCCGCACGAGTGATCGCTCGCGCCGCAGCCGACGTTCGCCTGCTGGCCTCCGGCCCCGTCGGCGGATTCGGTGAGCTGGTGCTCCTCGAGAGCGGCGACGGCTCCACCTTCTTCGCCAACAAGACCAACCCCATCGATGCGGAGACGGCCATCATTCTCGCCGCCCAGGTACAGGGACTACACACCGCCAACGAAACGCTGGCATCACGGGGCGAACTCCACCTCAACGTGTTCGATCTGGCTGTCGCCGTGAACCTTTTCACGGCCATCTCGTTCGTCGCGACCGGGTCGGACGCGCTCACCAACCTCATCGCCAGCACGGATGTCGACCCTCAAAGGTGCGCCACCCTTGCCGCCGCCGCCCACGCGCCCAAGGACTCCACCGCATGACCGACCCCCACACCGAAGTACTTCCCGCCGATGCCCGACCGTGGGCCGCCGCCTGGTCGACCCACGGCGCCCAGTCGTATGTGGCTGGGGCGTGGCATGCGTCCACCGACCCCGACGAGGCGGGCGCCGAGCGCACGAATCCCGCCAACGGCACACTTCTTGGGCGCGTCCCCTACGCGAGCCCTCGCGACGTGCACGCCGCCGTGTCGGCCGCGGGCACCGCCTTTGCTCCAGGATCGCCATGGCGTGCACTCAGCCGGCGGGAACGGGCTCGAGTGCTCCACCGCATCGGCGCGCTCATCCGCGACCACGAAGCGGAGTTGGCCACCCTCATCGCCCTGGAGAACGGCAAGCTCTACACCGAGGCGCTCCACGACGACATGCCGGACACCGCAGATGTGTTCGACTACTACGCCGGTTGGACCGACAAGCTCTACGGCGAGTGGTCCCCTGTCGACAGCCTCCCAGGCGCCTCATCCGCCACCATGAACGTGGTCACCCGCGACCCGATCGGGGTGTGCGCGCTGATTGTCCCCTGGAACTTCCCGCTCCTCCTCGCCGCGTGGAAGATCGCCCCTGCTCTCGCAATGGGCAACACGGTGGTGGTGAAGCCGTCGCCGTTCACCCCATTCTCACTACTCCGACTCGTGGATCTGATCCACCAGGCCGACCTTCTCCCCCCGGGCGTGCTCAACGTGGTGTTGGGCGACGCCGAAACCGGCAATGCGCTCGTCACCCACCCGGGGGTGGCCAAGGTGAGCTTCACCGGGTCAACCGCGGTGGGACGAGAAATCCTCGGTGGCATCGCCAACAGCAACCTTGCCACCATCACCCTCGAGCTCGGCGGCAAGTCCCCGAACATCGTGTTCGACGACGTAGCCGATCTCGAAGGCTGCATCGACCGGTCGTTCCACCTCATGTTCTCGCAGAAGGGCGAGAAGTGCTCCGAGCCCACACGATTCCTGCTCCACGAGTCGGTTCACGACGAATTCGTGGCCGGGCTCGTGCAGCGTGCTGATGCCGTGGTCTGTGGCGACCCGTTCGACCCGAGGGCCACGCAAGGATCACAATGCACCGCCGCACAGATGGCTCGTTTGCTCGATGGGATCGAGGATGCCCACGCCGACGGGGCCCACCTCGTGGCCGGCGGGGTTCGCGACGTGTCTGGCACCAACACGACTGGCCTCTTCCTCCGTCCCACCATCTTCACCGACGTGACGCCGGAGATGCGTCTGTTCCGCGACGAGGTTTTTGGTCCGTTGCTGGCCATCACCCGCTTCTCCACGGAGGCGGAAGCGGTGCTTCTGGCCAACGACACGCCATACGGCCTCGCCGCCGGCGTCTACACCGCGAGCTCTGCACGAGCACGGCGAGTGGCCAACGCCCTCGATGCCGGGCAGGTGTTCGTGAACCGATATGGCTGCTACGACTTTGCGGCGCCGTTCGGCGGCACGAAGGGCAGCGGATGGGGTCGCGAGATGGGCCGGGCATCTCTCGACGCCTACACCACAGCCAAGAGCATCTGGTTCGCCGACTGACGAATCATGCGTTTCGCTACCGGCCCGAAGACGTTCGAGGAGTGCTGCAACGCGGCAGCATCGCCCCACAAGCGTCGAGCCACGGTTCGCCTCTCGCAAGGACCCGGGGCTACGGCTCACTTGATCCGTTCGGCGAGGACAAGGACGCTGCGAGCGTCGACGCCGTCGAGGCTGGCCGGCGAGATGCGCGACCTACCGCCCGTTTGGAGCACTACTGCGTACCCGGGTGGTGGTGGGGTTTGCCGATGGCGGCCAACGCGTCGTAGTCGCTCGGCCAGTTGGGCTGCTGCACGTGCCATTGTTCCGGTGCTTCGCGGATCAGTTCCTCGAGCGCGTAGGCGATGCTTTGGGTGATTCGCTCCACGTCGTCGCGAAGGCGTTTTCCCTTGCGCTCGACGGGGAGCTTCGGTCGCACCACACACCGGATCCCTCCGCCTGGCTTGAAGTAGCTCGCCATCGGAAGAATGGGCGCACCGGTTCGAAGGGCAAGCGTGGCCGGACCCCCCGGCAGCTTGGTGACCTCCCCGAAGAACTCCACCTCGACGCCGTTGCCCTCGATGTCTCGATCGGAGAGCAGGCAGATCACATGCCGTTCCCGAATCGCCCGCAACACGGCGGTGCCGGCATCGGGACCCAGGGGAACCACGTGCATGCCGAGGCTGCGCCGGAAGTCGGCGAAGAAGTCGAAAAGAGCCTTCGGCTCTACCGGTTCCACGACAGCGGTGAGGGGAATGTTCTCCACCCGTGTAATCCAGAATCCCGCCCATTCCCATCCACCGAGGTGGGGCAGCACCACGAGTGGACCGTGCCCACCGGCGCGGGCCTGAGCGATGTGTTCGTAGCCGTCGTAGTCGATCCCCCAGTCGATGTCGGCGACCGACATCTGCGGCAACCGGAAGGAATCAACCCAGTAGCGCCCATACGCCTGAAAGCTCTCGATCACCTTACGGTCGACGTCGGCCTGACTGATCTCGCTGCCGCACACCCTTCGAATGTTGCGTTCAACCAACATGCGGCGCTCATCCGATTGACGCACGGCGATTTCGGAGAGGTTGTCGGCCACTACATCAGCGGCACTCCGGGGCAACGTGCGGGCCAACCAGGCCGCCGACCTGTACGCGGGGGTGACGTAGTCCAAAGGACGGAATCAGCCTCGGGGACGGCGGGCTCGCCATGCGCTGGCCGTGCCGGAAAGACTGGCGTGGTTACCCGACCCCCGACGCATCGCCCGACTTTGACGGGCCTGTCGGCGCCGGGCCTGGCGCCGCCGGCTGGTATCGGATAGCGGGCGCTCGATCGACGCTTGTTTCCAGACCTTGGCGAAACGTTGCCCGGCGGTGACGATCGTGAGGGCGAGCATGAGGAAGAGGATCGGGATGAGCAGCACGGGGAAGAGCGTTCCCAAGGCCAGGAGCATCACACGCTCCGCTCGCTCCATGAGGCCCCCCCGAGCATCGAAACCAAGCGACTCGGCTCGGGCTCGTTCGTAGGAGATCAGCATGCTCATCGCCATGACCGCCATGGGGAGCAACGACCAGTTCCCGCCGTAGGTGTTGTTGAAATACCAGGCAACACCAAAGAACATCAGCGCATCGGCAACTCGATCGACCACCGAATCGAAAAATGCTCCTCGGGGTGAGGCCGATCCCGATGCTTTGGCCACAGCGCCGTCGAGAACATCGGGAACCACGCAGAGAAACCCGAAGAGAAAGGCCAGCGGCAGGTTGCCGAAGCCGAAGGAGACGGCCACGCCCACGGCCATGAGACCACCAAACAGGGTCAGGTGGTCGGCGGTGATGCCCGTCTTGCGAATCTTGTGGCCAACTGGCCGCATGCCTTTTTCGAACGAGGCCCGAAATTGACCGTCGATCATGGGTACTCCTAACGAAGTGCTTGCTCCAGGCTAACAGCCGGGATGTCGTGTTGGCAGCATCCCAAACACACGAGCGGTCCGGGAGTGGGGGTTTCCCTCAACGACCACTGGGCGTCGAGGCGATAGGGTCGGGTCGTGTCTGGCCTGGATCTTTCGCTGCTGTCGTCTGGAGACGCCGTTGTTGCGCTCCGCACCTACCCACGTCGTTATCGAAACAGTCTTGCTCCGCTACCCGACGACCCCGACGCCGTCGACGCCTTGGCCCACCGAATCGGGCCGGCCGGCGCGTCGGCAATCCACTTGCTCACCGACACCGTGCGAACAATCGAGGTGCTCGGCCAGGCGCTCCACCAGATCGTGTACTCCGACGATGCCGTGCTTCATCCTGGTGTGACCGACCCCCAGCAGCGGCAATGGGAACAACCGGTGGTCGGGACGGTCGCCGATGGCATGGCCGAGCTCACCGACGCCGCCAACGATCTCGCCGAGGCCGCCGACAAGGTGTCCGGAAAGGGGTGGCGTCGGCAGGGAGTGGTCGCTGGCACCGGCCAGCAAGTGGCAGCGATCGATGTACTTCGCGAAGCGGTGCGCACCGCTGCCGACAATCTCACGTCGATCGATGCCACCCTTCGTGCCGCTCGCAGCTGACGCGGTGCTGCACATGTCCGGAACCGAACGATGATCGGAACGCCCAAGTGACCGGCGCATTCGGCGGCAACCGATTCCACGACGACTTCCCGGACGGCACCGACGAATTCGGAGATGCGTTCGACGACGACCTCGCTTCTGCATCCGACGACGAGTTCGACGGAGATGACGGCTGGCTCCGGGACGCCTCGGCTCGGCGTTCGCGAAAGATCCGCATCATGGGTATCGCGATGGCCGTGGCGTTGGGCATTCCCCTACTCGCCGGCGCGGTGGCCACGATGCAACGTCTTCGCACGCCCGATCCCCCGACGGTCGCTTCGATACGCGCCACCTTCGTGACCGCATTCGATCCGTTCGGCTGCGCGATGGTGAACGGCACCCGGTGGCGCGCCACCGAACCACTTCCGGCCTCGGCGGATCCATCCGAACCCTCCAGCGGGTTTCTCTCGGGAACGCTGACGTTCTCGAGCGCCACCGATGCCACGTTTCTGGCCGATACGCCGGACGCGACGCCGGTGCCCGTCCAACGAGTCGCCAGCGCCGATGGTGGCGGCACCAACGGACCGGCCGTCGGGTGTGCCATCCCCTGAACCGGCTCAGGTACCGTCCGGCGATGTCGTCTCCCCGAGTCGAGCCCTGGCCTCGGTGATCGCCACGGGCGGCACTAGCCGCTGAGTTCGTCCCAGTCTTCGGGGTTGTCCTCCACGAAGTATTCGACCACTTCGCCGTCGACCCCATCGATCAGCACCAACCCCCGCTTCTCCGGCGGATTCTCCGCCGAATAGAGCAAGATCCGCCACGTGGGACGGCTCAGCACTCCCCGCCAACCCATCTGTGCGGAGGCGTGCCCCACCGGAAACCCCACCTTTTTCACGGCGGCTACGAGGGCATCTCGTTCATCGATATCGAGGTTCCAACCCACCACGAAGCTGTAGGCACCGATCGCCGTGAGCCCAACGGCCGCCCACAGGAAGCCCCCGTTCACCAACACGGAACCGCCGTCCCGGTTCACCGCCCACAGTGCCGCACACAGAACCGCGATCACCCAGTAGAGCACCGCCGGAATCCGTCGGCGGTTGTTGTTGGGGAAGAGGTAGGGGCCGACGTACCCCACCGCGTTCAGATCCTCGGGAAGGGCGTCGCGAATCTGATCCTCCGAAAGCGACCGCACGTTGGTGTCGGCGCCGAGATCCCTATCGTTTGCCGCGATGGGCGGATCGGCAGGTGAGTCGGAAGTCATGACGGACGACCGTAGGAGTTGACCGCCGTCAGACGCAACCGACCGCATGTGCGTGCGGTTCGGTTCCTGCCGCGTCAGGTTCCTGGCGGTTGGGTCCAGGCGTCGCAGATCTTGGCCCAGCTCTGCAGGAGGGTCTCGGGAAGCACCCGCGTGGATGCGATCGCGGTCATGAAGTTGGTGTCGCCTTCCCATCGAGGAAGTACATGGGCGTGGAGGTGGTCTGGCACGCCCGCCCCACCGGCTTTGCCGAGGTTCATGCCGACGTTCACACCGTCGCACCGATAGGCCTGTTTGACCGCCCGCACCGCGCGGGTGACCAGCGTGAACAACTCGGCGTGCTCGTGGGGGGTGAGTGCTTCGAGGTCGGGCTCGGCCCGATTCGGCAGCACGAGCAGATGCCCGTTGGTGTAGGGGTAGAGGTTGCAGATCACGAAGCAGTGCACGCCGCGATGCACGATGAACGTTTCCTCGTCGGGGACCCCACTACCGAGAATTCGCTCGAACAACGACCCTTGCGAGTTGGGGGCGAGCGATGATCCGTCGGCGGTGACCGTGTCGATGTACTGGCTCCTCCACCCCGCCCACAGGTGTTCGAGACTCATGGCTCGCAGAAGGCGATCGAACGAGCCTCCACGCGTTCGGCCGAACGAGCCACGGTTGCGCGCCGCGCGGCGATCAGTTCGGCCGGGCCCAGAGAACTCCCGAACGGGCCACGGTCGACGCAGTTGGCGGTGACGTGGTCCGATCCCCGATCGCCGACGAATATTTCTCGCTCAGCCTTCGACGGCGTCGACGTCATCGAAGGACCTGGCGGCTCGAGATTGGCCGTAAGCCCCCGAATGGATACCGACCCATCCTCCTCGGCGGACTGCCTACCCGTCGCGCTGCTTCGCCCCAAGTGTGAGGACGCTGCCCGCGGATTCGGCGATCGGTGTTCATCGGTGTTCGGTGACGTCGGCGGTGAGACGGGCAAGGAAGTCTTCGACGGCCACGCCGCGCTCCACGTCGCCGCCGCGGGGGTTGAGGCCCACGGTGCCGTCGGCGACATCGTCGTCACCTACTACCAGGATGTACGGGAGCTTCTCCATCTTGGCCTTGCGGATACGGGCGCCGAGTGGCTCGTCGGCGCGCACCGTATCGGCCCGGAAACCCTCGGACTTCAGGCGGGAAACGAGGTCGATGGCGAACTGATCGTGGTCGTCTCGCACCGGCAACACTCTGGCCTGCACGGGTGACAGCCACGCGGGGAAGGCGCCGGCATAGTGCTCGGTGAGTACGCCGAAGAATCGTTCGATCGACCCGAACAGCGCGCGGTGAATCATGATCGGCGTGTGGCGGGCACCGTCGGCACCGACGTATTCGATGCCGAAACGTTGGGGGAGTTGGAAGTCGACCTGGATCGTGGACATCTGCCACGTGCGGCCGATGGCATCGCGGGCCTGCACCGACACCTTGGGCCCGTAGAACGCACCGCCCCCCTCGTCGAGCACGAGTTCGAGGCCCTTGCTCTCGGCCACCACCCGGAGCGCCTCGGTGGCCTCTTCCCACTCTTCATCCGAGCCGACGGCTTTCAACTCCGGTTTCGTGGAGAGTTCGAGGTAGAAGTCGTCGAGGCCGTAGTCGCGAAGCAACCCGAGCACGAAGTCGAGCAGCGACCCCAGTTCCTCTCCCATCTGCTCCTTGGTCGTGAAGATGTGGGCGTCGTCCTGCGTGAAGCCCCGCCCTCGGGTGAGACCATGGATCACGCCGCTCTTCTCGTAGCGATACACCGTGCCGAACTCGAACAGCCGCAACGGAAGCTCGCGGTACGACCGTTGCCGGCTCCGGTAGATCAAGATGTGGAACGGGCAATTCATCGGCTTGAGGTAGTACTCCGCTCCCCCATCCACCTCCATCGGGGGGTACATGCCGTCGGCATACCAGTGCAGGTGGCCGCTCTGCTCGAACAGGTTGCTCTTCGTGATGTGGGGCGAATACACGAACTCGTAGTCGGCCTGTTCGTGCCGTACGCGGCTGTAGTCCTCCATCAGACGCCGGATGATTCCTCCCTTGGGGTGGAACAACGCCAAACCGGAACCCACCTCCTCGGGGAAGGAGAACAAGTCGAGCTCGACGCCGAGACGTCGGTGGTCGCGTTTCTCGGCCTCCTCAAGCATGTGGAGGTGCGCATCGAGTGCCTTCTTGCTCTCCCACGCGGTGCCGTAGATGCGTTGGAGCATCGGGCCCTTCTCGTTGCCTCGCCAGTACGCGCCGGCAACTTTCATCAGCTTGAAATGACTGAGCCGTTTGGTAGTGGGAACGTGAGGACCGAGACACAGGTCGACGAACTCGGGCGTGTTTCGGTAGGTGCTGACCGTGCCATCGCCGGCCACCTCCGAAGCATCAACCTTCTCGATGATCTCTCGTTTGTAGGGCTGATCGGCGAAAAGTTCGAGCCCTTCGGCCATCGTGGCCGTGCCGCGCACGAACGGCTGGTCGGCGTCGATGATCTCACGCATCATCGCCTCGATGGCCACCAGATCGTCTTCGGAGAAGGTGCGACCGTCGGGCAACTCGAAGTCGTAGTAGAAGCCGTTCTCGATCGACGGACCGATCGCATACTTGGCGTCGGGGATGAACGCCAGCACGGCCTGCGCGAGCACGTGCGACGTGGAGTGCCGGAGCACCTCACGGCCGTCAGGCGAGTCGGCGGTGACAACGGCCACCACGGCACCATCGGGAAGTGACGCACCGAGATCGGCGAGCTCGCCGTTGACCTTCGTAACGAGCGCCAACTTCGCCAGCTTGGAGCCGATCGACGCGGCGAGATCGGTGCCGGTGGCGCCGGCAGGGAGTTGCCTGGTGGCGCCATCGGGAAGGGTGATCGTGATCTCGTCGGGCATGACCCGATGCTAACGAGCACCTTCCACGCTGCCGAACCGAGTTCATCCACGGTCTGCTCCGAGCAGGATGAGTCGGACCCCGACCGGTGAAATCCACCGCACAGGTCGCCCGTCCGGACGCGAGACTTCCATCATGCCAAGGCGGGTGGTGCTCGATGCTCTTCAAGGCCGCTGGCGTTTTGTGGTGCTCACGGTGGTGTTCGCCGTGCTCTCGACGGTTGGCTACGCCGTATCGGTGCGGCTCGGCGGCACCGCCGTCAACCAACTGCTCGATGGCGAAGATGCCCGCCGCTTGTTCCTGATCGCACTGGGGTTAGCCGTGATCGGCTGCGGGTCGTGGTCGCTCAGCGACGTGTTCATCGCCCGGGCCGCCACCGATCTTGCCGTCCATCTGCGCTCGCGCATGGTGGCGCACACCCTTGCGCTCCCCATCGGGTTCTTCACCGAACGCAGCGTGGGCGAGATCACCGATCGCATCTCCACCGACGTCGACACCATCAACACCGGCATCGTGAACCAGTTGAAGCCGATCGGAATGGGTGCCCTGGGAGCCATCGCCGCGCTCCTTCTCAGCGTCACGGTCGATCTTCGCCTCACCGCGCTCTTCGTACCCGCAGCCGTGGTCATCGCCTGGACCGGAAATCGATCGGGGCGCGACGTTGCCGCTCGTTCGAGAGCTGTTCAGGCGGAATGGGCTGAGGCGGCCGGCACCGCGGAAGAAGCGTTCGGCGCCCGCGACGACCTCCGACAGGTGCTCGGCCGGGGCCTGGTGATGCGCCGCTGGGCCGAACACGCATCCGAACTATGGCGGCGCAAAAACGCTCTCGCCGTCGCCCGTAACCGGCTCACCCTGTCCACGGCGGGCACTCTCCGGCTCTTTCAGGTGATCGTCCTCATCGGTGGCGCCCGGTTGGCATCTGCCGGCGAGCTCGGGGCCGGAGACGTTTGGGCGGCATTCGGGTTGGTGGGGATGTTCGCCCGACGGGTGGAGGAGGTACTGGCGAGCTTGCCCCGAATGTCCGAGCTCATTGCGGCATCGCAACGGGTTGCCGAACTGCTCGATGAGGAGATCGAACCGAGCGTCACAACGGTGGGCAAGGACCGCGATCGCCTCGTCGACTGGAGCCGACCCGTGGCGATCAGCGTGCGCGACGTGTCGTTCCGGTACGCAGACGGGCCCCTCGTGCTCGACGACATCAGCTTCGAGGTTCGTCCTGGCCGAACGGTGGCACTCGTGGGGCGGACGGGATCGGGCAAGTCCACCCTCGCCAAGTTGCTCAACCGCACCGTTTCGGTGCCTCCGGGGATGGTGTTCCTCGACGGGATCGACGTCACGGCGATTCCTGTCGCCGAACTGCGCGCCCAGGTCGGTGTGGTTTCGCAACGGGTGGAACTGATCGGGGCAAACCTCCGCGACAACATCACGCTCTTCGACCCCACGATCTCCGACAACGCCATTGTTGCGGCGCTCGATCACCTGGGCCTTGGCGCCTGGCTGGCCGAGCACCCCGACGGCCTCGACACCTCCCTCGGCGACGGAGCTGCCGTACTTTCTGCCGGGGAGGAGCAACTGGTTGCCTTCGCTCGGCTGCTGGTGCGCAACCCGGCGGTCGTCGTGCTCGACGAGGCCACGGCCCGACTCGATCCACGCACCGAGAGCCTGCTCCAGGCCGCCACCGACCGACTGCTCGCCGGTCGCACCTCCGTGATCATCGCCCACCGCCTCGACACGATCGCCGGCGCCGACGACGTCGTGGTGCTCGACGATGGGCGGGTGATCGAGCATGGCGCCCGGCGGGTGCTGCTCGACAACACCGACTCGGTGTTTCGGGGGCTCGTCGAGGCCGCTGGTGCCGTGCGCCCGGGTGCCTCTCGCGCCGGGAGAGTTGACGCTCTCGGCTCCACCACCGGGCCGGTCCAGGGTACGGCCGTCGACGGTGATCAGCGCCAACCGATCCCGGTGCGGATGAGTGACCGAAGTGCGAGCGGGGAACCGGGGGTTGGCGCCGCATCGACGTTCGGGGGCGATCCGGGGCCATCACCGGGACGCGTGAACCTAGGTGCCGCCGAGGTGGGCCGGACCACCCGCCGATTGCTCTGGCGCCATCGCCACGTAGGGATGCCGGGCATTGCGGCGTGGATCGTGTTCTTCGTGGCCCCGGCCGTCACGGCATGGGTGTGGACCAACCTGCTTGAACAGCTCGTACCCGGCGGCGATGCGGGCCGTCTCATCGCCACCTTCGCGGCGGCGGCCACCGTCGGCCTCGCCGGCAAGATCCTCGGTGAGTGGTTCTTCTCGCAATGGTGGCTCCTGTCCAACCTCACCACCCGATCAAATCTCCTGGCCGCGCAACTCCACCCCAACGACCGCCGCGCCGGTGCTCGTCCCCGGTCACCGGGTGATGCGATCAGCCGGATGTGGGACACCGAGTCGTTCGTGATGTACGCCGACCACTGGGTCGACTTGAGCTCCATGATCCTGTTCCTCCTCACCTCCACCGCCTTGTCTGGTCGATGGGCAACCCTGCCCTGGCTGGCGGCGCCGCTGGCCTTGCCGGTGATTGGGGCCTGGCTCTTCCGTCGGCCGATCGAACACGTAGCCGTGGAGCAAGCGAGAGTTCGCGGTGTGTGGAGCGGCCGGGTGGCCGACGTGTGCGCGGCGGCCACCACGGTCAAAGGCTTCGCCGCCGAACACCACGTGGAAGCGCACCTCGAAGAACTCACCAGCGAACGTCAGCGACTCGCCCTGCGCCAACGACATCAGGAACTTGGGGTTTTCGGCTCCGTGTTCATGGTGTCGGAAACCGCCCAGCGACTGTTGCTGCTGGCGGTGGCCTGGGCCGCCGCCACGGGATCGATCGCACCCGACATGCTCACCGTTCAGGTTGGCGCCGCCGTCGCCGCGGCCGAAGCCGTCGCGCTCATGCCGTTCGGCGGGATCATCGCCTGCATGATCGTGATCGAGCTCCCGGCGGTACGCGCCAAGCTTCTCCGCTACCGCAGCCTGGTGCCCGATTCGGTGGATTTCGACCTCACGCGCCCGCCCGCCGATCTCCGACTTCCGCCCGCACCTCCGCTGCCGGTTCCGACCGATCGTCCGGGCCGTCAACCGCTCACCACGCTCCGTCTACGCGACGCCACCGTCACGTTTCCCGACGGCACGACCGCGATCGAGTCGGTCAACCTCGAGGTCTCCCGGGGTCAGTTGGTGATCGTCACCGGCCCGATCGCGTCCGGAAAGTCCACTCTGCTGCGAGTACTTGCCGGGCTGTGCCCACTCACCGCCGGCGACATCCACTGGAGCGACGACCGGATCGACGACCCGTCGCTCTTCCTGCGCCCACCAAACTGCTCGTTCGTATCACAGGCGCCAAAGTTGATTTCCGGAACGGTGATCGAGAACGTCGGTCTCGATCACGATGTCGACGTGAACGCTGCGCTCCGGCTCGCCGAACTCGGACGCGACATCGACCGCGCCGGCGGTTCCTTGGCGATCGTGGGTCACCGTGGCCTTCGACTCTCCGGCGGCCAGGTGCAACGCATGGCCACGGCGCGTGCACTGTCGGCCGACAGCGAACTGCTCGTGCTCGATGACCTTTCCAGCGCGCTCGACGTGGTCACGGAACGCCAACTCTGGCAAAACCTTCGCACCGCGAACCAGACGGTGGTCGCCACTTCTTACAAACGCTCCGCCCTCGAGCTGGCCGATCAGATCGTGGTGCTCCGCGATGGCCGCATCGACGCCGTCGGCTCCCTTGACGAGCTCGAACGAAGTTTTGCCCACCTCTTCGCCTAGTTGGCGCGGCTGCCCCCAGGTCGTGTCCATGCCGAGCGGGCAAGATCGCCGGGGACGGGCAAGGCACCGCCGGAACGCTCCCCGACCGCCAGCACATGGGCCATCAGCGGCGCCTCCCGACCCCGGATCAACCGCAGTCCGCCGACAGGCACGGCCCACCGTCAGGCAGGCGCCACGTCACGCAGGGCGAACGGTGACGCCGGCGGCGGAGAGGTGGGCTTTCGCCTCGGCGATGGTGTATTCACCGAAGTGAAAGATGCTTGCCGCCAGCACGGCATCGGCACGGCCTCGCACCACGCCATCCACGAGGTGATCGAGCGTACCGACACCGCCAGAGGCGATCACCGGGATGTTGGTGGCGTCGGCGATGGCGGAGGTGAGTGGAAGGTCGAACCCCTCCTTGGTGCCATCGCGGTCCATCGAGGTGAGCAGGATCTCGCCCGCACCCAACCGCTCGGCCTCCACCGCCCACGCGACGGCGTCGAGGTCGATGGGCGTGCGCCCGCCGTGGGTGTACACCCGAAATCCCGAAGGCGCGGCCGGGAAGGGGTCGTCGGCACGGCAGGATCGGGCATCGATCGCCACCGTGCAGCACTGCGAGCCGAACTCCTCGGCGATCTCCGAGATCACCTCGGGGCGAGTGACGGCAGCCGTGTTCACCGACACCTTGTCGGCTCCGGCACGGAGCAACCGCCGGGCATCGTCGACCGTGCGTATCCCACCCCCGATCGTGAACGGGATGAAAACCTGCTCGGCCGTGCGCGACACCACGTCAAGGATCGTCTCGCGGTCATCCGACGAGGCTGTGATGTCGAGGAACACCAGCTCGTCGGCCCCTTCCGCGTCGTACCTCGCCGCCAACTCCACCGGGTCGCCGGCGTCGCGGAGATCCACAAAGTTCACGCCCTTCACCACACGCCCGTTATCGACGTCGAGACAAGGGATCACCCGGGCAGCCCGCACCGTTCTTTTCCCGTTTTGGTCTCCCGTACGCATCATTTTTGACGCGTCTCGGAGACCGAAACGTTGAGAACGTCGTCGGAAATGGCGGCGAGCGCGGCGGGGAGGGTGAAGCGGCCGTCGTAGAGGGCGCGGCCCACGATCACGCCGTCGAGACGGCGGCCGGCGACATCAAGCATGGCGAGGGCGCGAAGGTGATCAAGCGTGCCAACGCCACCCGACGCCACCACCCGCATCGAGGTGGCCCCGAGAAGCAGCCGGTAGCTCTCGATGTCGGGGCCTTCGAGGGTGCCGTCGACGTGGATCTGGGTGACGACCACGGCATCGACCCCGCAGTCCTCAAACTCGGCAAGCACATCGAGCAGCGATCGGCCGCTCCCCTGCTTCCAGCCCCGAACCGCCACTTCGTCGCCCTTGACGTCGAGCCCGACGGCGACTCGCGCCCGGGCGGCCAAACGCCGAACGAAGGCCGGATCCTCCAGCGCCGCCGTGCCGACCACCACCCGTTCCACGCCGGCCGACAGAAGGGCATCTGCAGCCTCGTCGGCGCGCACGCCTCCCCCGGTCTGCACAGGGACGTCGACAGCGGCGGCAATGGCGGCGACCACCGGACGGTTCACGGGATCGCCCGACCGAGCGGCATCGAGGTCGACCACGTGGATCCATCGTGCGCCCGCAGCTTGGAAGGCCAAAGCCTGGGCCACGGGGTCGTCGCCGAACACGGTCTCGCGGGCGTAGTCGCCCTGCACAAGCCGGACACACTGCCCGCCACGGAGGTCGATGGCCGGATACAACGTGAATGCCTCATTCATGCGGCACCCGCCATTCGCGATTCGGAATGGTCGGCGGCGGCAACGAAATTGGCCAGGATCGCCAGCCCGTTGGTACCGCTTTTCTCCGGGTGGAACTGGGTCGCCCAAAGATTGTTCCGGGCGATGGCCGCGGTGACCGGACCGCCATAGTGGCAAGTGGCGATGGTCTCCTCTGTTGGCTCGGCGGCGAAGGAGTGCACGAAGTACACCCACGTGGGCGACGCAATCCCGGCCAGCATCGCCGGTTCTGCCGTGCCGTCGGGGTCTCCCGGCTCGACAGGCTTGAGAGGTTCGAGAGGTTCGACGGACTCGAGGACGTTCCACTGCATCTGCGGGCGCTTCACCCCGGCGGGCAGAAGTCGAACCTCGGCATCGACGATGCCGAGCCCTGCACAACTCGGCGTCTCGTCGGATCCCCGATAGAGCATCTGCATCCCCACGCAGATCCCCAAAAACGGCCGACCCGAAGCGGCGCCATCACGCGCAGCGTCGCTCGCGAGGTCGTGCAGACCGGAGTGGCGCAGCGCCTCCATGCACCGACCGAACGCACCCACACCAGGGAGCACCACTCCCGCGGCATCAGCTATCAGCCCGGGATCGGCGGTGAGTCGGGCGTCGGCGCCCACCTTCTGGAGCGCCTTTTGCGCCGAGCGGAGATTGCCGATGCCGTAGTCGAGCACGGCAATGAGGGTCATCGGGCGTCCCCGGAGCGCTCACTCGCCGCGGTCACAGCGTGCCCTTGGTGGACGGAATGCCTGTGCCCTCTACCCGGACGGCGTCGCGGAGCGCTCGGGCGACGGCCTTGCACGACGCCTCGATCACGTGATGGGTGTTTTTGCCGCGCACCATCGTGATGTGAAGCGTGAAGCCCGCCGCGGTCACGACCGCTCGCCAGAACTCCTCCATCAACTGCGGGTCGAACGGCGGATCGCCCAGGATCCGTTCACCGGGAAACGGCACCTCATACTGAAGGAACGGACGACCCGAAAGATCGAGCGCGACTTCCACCAAGGCTTCATCGAGCGGTACCTGCACCGAGGCGAATCGCCGCACGCCGGCCTTGTCGCCCAGAGCCATCTTGAGCACTTCGCCCAGCAAGATCCCCGTGTCTTCCACCGTGTGATGGGCGTCTATCTCCAGGTCACCAGCCGCCTCGATCGACAGGTCGAGCCCACCGTGACGGCCGATCTGGCTCAGCATGTGGTCGAAGAACGGAATGCCGGTGGAAGCTGTCACCATGCCGGTTCCGTCGATGTTCACCGAGATCGTGATGTCGGTTTCCTTGGTGGTGCGCTGCTTCGATGCGGTGCGGGTCATGGGAGAGCGGCCTCCAAGGCGGCGAGAAAGGCGTCGTCTTCGTGCGGCGTGCCGATGGTGACTCGGAGGCAGCCTTCGAGGCGAGGCCACGTCGAACAGTTGCGCACCAGCACGCCCGCATCGAGCAACCGTTGCCACACCACCGAGCCATCCACCGAGCGAGGCCGGAACAACACGAAGTTGGCACCCGACGGCCAGATGTCGATCGGCAGTGACGCGAGCCGATCACACAACCGGCCTCGTTCCTCCACCAGCCGCGCCACCCGTGCATCCATATCGGCGAGATGGTGGATGGCGAGAAGGCCGGCGGCCTGCTTCAGCGCATCAAGGTGATACGGCAGCACGACTTTGTGGAGCGCATCGACCACCCAGGCCGGACCGATGAGGTAGCCAAGCCGGGCCGCGGCCATCGACCAGGTCTTTGAGTAGGTGCGTGTGACCACGAGTGGTACATCGTGGGCTACCAACGCCAATGCCGACCACGGAGCGAACTGGCCGTAGGCCTCGTCGACGACGAGCAGCGAGTCGGCAGCGACGCAACGCGCCAGCACATCGCGCACGGTGGCTTCCGTCTCCACCACGCCGGTGGGATTGTTGGGGGAGCAGAGAAACACCACCGATGGCGATCCTTCGGCGAACACTCGCTCTACCTCCGCCGCATCGAGCGAGAAATCGGCCGACCGCTCACCGGTGACCACCTCGGTGGACGTGAGCCGGGCGATGTGGCTGTGGAGCGCGTAGGTGGGTTCCCATACTGCGGCCGACCGCCCCGGTCCGCCGAAGGTGAGGAGGATCGTTTGCAGCACCTCGTTGGAGCCGTTGGCGGCAAAGACTTGGTCGGGCCCCACGCCGTGAAGCGAACCGATCGCTGTGCGGAGTGCTTCGGCGCCCCGGTCGGGGTAGCGGTGCCAGGGCAACGTTCGGGCCGCCTCCACCAGCGCTTCGGTCCACGCGGCCGGGGGCGGCTCGGGCGACTCGTTGGTGTTGAGCCGGACCGGCACATCGATCTGGGGTGAGTGATACCCCTCCATCAACGCCACATCGGCGCGCGGCGTGATCACGACAGCGCCAGATCTCGCAGGCGTCGGCGCACCGACTCCGCGTGGGCGTCGAATCCCTCCGCGTCGGCCAACACGGCCACCTTCGACGCCACCTCGGCAAACCCCGCTGGCGTGATCGACACCACATGCACCTGTTTCACGAAGTCCGACACCGTGAGGGCGCTCCCGAAACGGGCCGAGCCGTAGGTAGGGAGCACGTGCGACGGCCCGGCCACGTAATCGCCGAGCGACGCCGGAGCCAACGGCCCGCAGAACACGGCGCCGGCATGGCGGACCAACGGCACGAGCGCGTCGGGGTCGGCGCACATGAGTTGCAGGTGCTCGGGGGCGATGAGGTTCGACACCTCGACGGCCTGTTCGGGACCATCGACCAGCACGGCATACCCGCCTTGGGCAAATGTGGCTTCGATGTCGGCCCGACGAGACGAAGCGGCTACGTAGGCCTCGATCTCCGTATCGACGGCATCGGCCACGCGTTGATCCCAGGTGATGAGCCACGCCAAGCCGTTGGGGCCATGCTCGGCCTGCACGACCACATCGATGGCGGCGTAGGCCGCCGGCACGGTGTGGTCGGCGATGACCACGATCTCGCTGGGGCCGGCAAACGCTGAGGGGATCCCCACCACGCCCGAGACCTCCCGTTTGGCGATCGCAACGTAGACGTTGCCAGGGCCCACGATGACGTCGACCGCCGGAATCGATGCCGTTCCAAAAGCCATGGCCCCAATGGCCTGGGCACCGCCGATCGCGTAGACCTCGTCGACGCCCGCCAACGACGCGGCCGCCAACACCGTGGGGTGCACCGCTCCCGTGGCTCGATCCGGCGGCACGCACAAGGCGATCTCGGCCACGCCCGCCACGCGAGCCGGTACGGCGGTCATCAGCACGGTGGACGGGTAGGCCCCTCGGCCGCCGGGCACATACACGCCGGCCCGATCCACCGGTACCGAGGATCCGGTGACCGTGATGCCATCGCGCTCGTAGCGATGTGGCGCGATCACTTGTGTTCGGTGAAACGCGTCGATGTTGTCGCGGGCGGTGGTGAGGGCGTCGACCAGTTCGGCCGGGCTGGCCCTCAAGGCCGCCTCGATGTCGGCGGTAGGCACACGAAACTCGTTGAGCCGCACGCCGTCGAAACGTTCCGTGAACTCGCGTACCGCCTCGTCACCCCGCGCACGGACCTCGGCGAGAATGGTTTGCACGGCCGCCACGGGCTCGTCGCCACCGCCATCTGGGCGGGGCAACCGTTTGGCGACGGCATCGGCGGGAACGCCTCGGAGATCGAGTCGGTTCAGCATGACGGCCGCAGGCTACCGGTCCACCCCTGCGAGGCCGAACCCGGTTGTTGGCCCGAACGCCGATCAACAGAGGTAGAACGGGGCCATGGATTCCACCACCGCCGCCCTTTTCTCGTCCGTCCTCGCCGAGCTCACGTCGGGCGCCAGCCAGCTCAGCGACATTGAGCACCGCGTCACCCGGGCCGCCGAGGCCTTTCACGACGCCAAAGTGGACGACGTGGCTGCCGATCTTTATGAAGTGGAGCGCCAGCTCCAAGCGGCCCATCGCCGACTCGACGCCATGCTGCGGCGGGTGTGAACGAACCTTGGCCCTAACGAAGAAGCCGGGTGCCACTGCACCTGCTGCGTCGAGAACATCGGGCCAAAAAGGCGGCCGGCGCCCCGAAGGGCGCCGGCGGGCGACACTGGGCGGCGGATCCCGTGTGTGTCGCCTATCAGGTGGCGGGAACCTGATGTAGGCACAATAGCCCATACCGTCCGATCTGAAAACCCCGTGGGTGAGAAATCCTGAGAGTTCCCTGATACCTGATCCGGTCAGGCCTCGATGGCCTTGAAATCGTTGACTCTTGCCCCCGGCTTCGGCGGCTTCGAACGTTTCACTCGATGCTCGACCGGGCGCCGGCGGACCGCACGAGTGGTGGTGGACGGGCAAAAGTCGGCCAACACACATTCCTCGCACCGAGGTTTGCGAGCGTCGCACACCCGCCGACCATGCAGGATGAGGAGCAACGAGAACCGACCCCACTCGGCGGGGGGAAGCATGGCGTTCAATTCGTGCTCCACCTTCACCGGATCGGTCTCGGTGGTGATGCCGAGGCGTCGCGTAAGGCGACCAACGTGGGTGTCGACCGGCAGCCCGGGTAAGTCGAGGGCGACGCTACGCACCACGTTGGCTGTCTTTCGGCCCACGCCGGGCAGCGTGACGAGGTCTGCCATCGCCCCCGGCACCTCGCCACCATGATGGTCGACCAACGCATTCGCCATCCCGAGCAGACTCTTGGCCTTGTTGCGATAGAAACCAGTGCTCTGGATGAGCCCTTCCAATTCGGTGGGGTTCGCAACCGCCATGTCGTCGGGCGTGGGGTAACGGGCGAACAACGCCGGCGTGACCAGGTTGACCCGCACATCGGTGCATTGCGCCGACAAGATTGTGGCCGCCAGCAACTCATAGGGGTTCCGGTGGTCGAGCTCACAGCGAGCATCCGGGTATTCGGGTATGAGTCGGTTGTTTGCCTCGCGGGCACGCCCCTTGGGGCTTCGGGGAATGGCCATGGGTTACCCACGCTACCGGTGCACGGATCACGGCCGGTAGCGTCGAGCCGTGCCCGAACCCCTGCGACTTTCGTTTGCCCCGGGCCTGTTCGTGTTGGTCGAGCCGGACACCGACCCCACGTCGCAGCTTCGAGACGCGGTCAGCGATGCTGCCAAAGCCGGCCATCACACCGTGTCGGCCGTCATCGAACCCGGCCGCGAATGGGCGGTGGGTCCGCTCCTCGATGCCGGCTTCCACCCCGGCCGTCAGTTGCTACAACTTCGCTGTGCGCTACCTATCGAAGCGCACACCACCATCGTCACCCGACCGTTTCGCCCGGGTTCCCCTGATGAGGTGGCGTGGCTCGCGGTGAACAACCGCGCGTTCCACTGGCACCCCGAACAAAGTGGCTGGACACTCGAGCAGCTCCACGACCACATGCGCGAACCGTGGTTCGCCCCCGATGGGTTCTTTCTTCACGAGGCGGACGGCAAGATCGTCGGGTTCTGCTGGACCAAGGTGCATGTGCCAACGGACCACGAACCCCAACCCGTCGGCGAGATCTTCGTGATTGGCGTGGACCCGGCGTACCACGGTCGCGGACTCGGACGGGCACTCACCGTCGTCGGGTTGACCCACCTCTCGAGCCTCGGGATCGAGCGGGGAATGTTGTACGTCGAGTCCGACAACGCGGCCGCTCTCCAGATGTACGACCGGCTCGGCTTCCGCGAGCACCACCGGCTGGTGTGGTACTCCCGTCCCTGTGCCGTCGAGTCTTCGGTCCCAACGTCCGAGCCGGCGTCAAGTGAGGCCGTGTCATGAGCGACGGTTCATCCACCTCGCTCTACGACCTCGACCACGACGCATTTGCCCGACTGCTTGCCGACGAACCTCGGTACCGCATCGACCAGGTGTGGCGCGGGCTCTATGAGCGGGTCGCCCTCGTCGACGACCTCACCGATGTGCCAGCGACCCTTCGCGCTCGTCTCCATCGAGACCTTCCGCCGGCCCTCACCACCGTCACGGAATCAGCCAGCGCTGCCGATGACACCGTGAAGTGGCTGTGGTCTCTCGCCGACGGCGCCACGGTCGAAACGGTCCTGATGCGTTACCCGGACCGCGCCACCGTCTGCGTGAGCACGCAGGCGGGGTGCGCGATGGCCTGCGGATTCTGCGCTACCGGCCAGGCCGGATTCGAGCGCCACCTCACCACGGGGGAGATCGTCGAGCAAGTGGTGGAGGCGATCCGCCGGGCCCGACCGCAGCGGCTTTCCAACGTGGTGTTCATGGGCATGGGTGAACCGCTCGCCAACTACGACCGGGTGTGGCCCGCGGTGGAACGTATCCAGGGACACCTCGGCCTCTCGGCCCGCCATCTCACGATCTCCACCGTGGGGATCGTGCCGGGGATCGACCGGCTCGCCGCCGAAACGCTGCCCGTCAACCTTGCGGTGTCACTCCACGCGGCCAACGATCCGTTACGCGATGAACTGGTGCCCATCAATCGGCGGTATCCGCTCGATGCGCTCGCCGCCGCCTGCGACCGTTACCTCACGGCGAAGAACCGACGACTGTCGTTCGAATGGGCCATGATCGCCGACACAAACGACCGGCCGACCGACGCCGATGAGCTCGCGGCGTACGCCCGCCCGCTCCGAGCCCACGTGAACCTCATTCCGTTGAACCCCACGCCCGGATGGCCCACCGTGGGGTCGAATCCGGCCCAGGTGGAGTGGTTCCGTGAACGCCTGACCAGGCAGGGGATCAACGTCACCGTCCGGCAGAACCGGGGGACCTCGATCGATGCGGCGTGCGGCCAACTTCGCGCCAACCACGAGATCACGATGTCGCCACGACGACGATCAACGC
>Ga0105047_10000410_pt1 | contig 71867 bp, 57 predicted proteins | sample MAT04_FD_78384 | JGI IMG/M metagenome (GOLD analysis project Ga0105047, IMG submission 78384) | Freshwater microbial communities from Lake Fryxell liftoff mats and glacier meltwater in Antarctica - MAT-04 (megahit assembly) | ecosystem: Environmental > Aquatic > Freshwater > Ice > Liftoff... | reverse complement strand
TCGACACCATCGGCGCCACCGAGTACCGCCTTTCTGACGGCTCGCCCTACCAGGCCAGCCACTTCCGCGAGCAGGTCCCCGCCATCGGCATCATGGACCCCGCGTTCGCCTACGGCGAAACGTTCTACCCGAACTTCTTTAGGACCAGCGACATCACGCTCTTCGACGCGATCGGGTACAACCGCTAAGGTTGATCCTGTCCGCGAGCATTGATAGTTTCTCCCGCACACGGACGCCGAACCTAAGGCTCTGCGAAGGTCCGAGCCCGATGTCGAAGCACCAACTCGAAATTCAACAGAGGCCGGACGGCGCGAATGCGGTCTGGCTTTTTTCATCGAGGAACGAACACGACCTATAGAAGCACAGCCCGGACAACGCAAACGCACCCGCAGCTTTTCGGACCTCAAAATACCCACAATACACTGGATTTGCAGGTCATTTCGTGTCATGCTGTTCGTAGGGTCTATGACGGACCAAGTTGGGCAGGACGCCCGCAGTGACCGGCTTTGCTTCAAGTGCCGGCCGAGACGCGCGTCTCACGTTCTGCTCCGCCGACGCTGTCAGTGCCCCGAGCTTACGCACGCTCGGTTCGGTCGCCGGGGTGAGTCTTCCTTCGCGTCGGTCCAGTCTTCCGCCAAGCCATTCTCAAGAGCAACTCACAACAGAAAGAGCAGCCCACTATGCACCCGTCCACGAATACGTCTCGTTCCGTCATCGCCATCTCATCCACCGTCGCGGCCGCCCTCGCGTCCTTCGCTGGCTCGGCCTCCGCCCAGGTCTCGCGCGAGTACAACTACCTCAACGAGCAAGGCCAGCTCTCCTCGCGCCCGCTCTACCCCGCGGCTCGCGCCGACTCCGTGCGCCGCCCCGGGTTCAACGGCCGGCTCTGGATCTCACGCCCCATCATCGGCGGAATAAACGAGCAATACCCGCTGGGCTGGGGCGACCCGGGCCCGGCCGCGTACGGCGCGGACGAGTACAGCAGCGCGACCGTCCACGCTCGAATCGGGCAGGTCGATGTCACCCTCAGCCCGTGGGAAAACGTTCAGGGCCAAGGCAACGCGTCGCTCGCCATGTCTCGCAACAGATGGCTCAGCGAGCGCGGCTACACCGGCGGCGTGCGCACCTTCGTGAACGATCTCTTCGTTCACTATTACTTCAGCAGCGGCGATCGCGTCGCCTCGGCCGAATCAGCAAACAAAGCCCAGACTGGCGAATCTCTTCCGCGGGCCACTATGCACTTACCCCTTGATCAGCCGCGTTTCCGCTCACGCATGCAGGTGAACGCTGGCGCCGACGCGATCGTGACGCTCGCCGGTTCGGACAGCGAGCTGCGCGTCTCCTGGCCCGAGGCCGCGCCCGCGAATCTCAAGTCGCGCACGTCCCTCGCCGCTGCCAAGGCCAAGGCTTACACACCGCCGATCCGCGTCATCACGAGCAAGCCAACGCCCTCGGCCACGCCCGCGGTCGCGAGCGTTTCGACCGCCTTGAACTCATCCGAGCTCACTTCTCAGATTCTCGCGTCTGCCGAGCCCGCGCCGGTGGTGTCGAACGCTGTGGTGAAGTAAGACGAAAAGACCATGAAAACCAGACGCGGGAGGCGTGAGCGCCGCGCCGCGCCGCAAGGTCGGTTCGAGAAGTGTGGGGGGCCGTGGGCGTTCGCTCGCGGCCCTCTTTTTCTTGACGCCCCGAAAGTAGCTATCCTGTGTAACACTCAAGCACAGGGGCTTTTCATGCACAAAGTTCAGACGATCGGCGTGGTGGGCGCAGGGCAGATGGGCGGCGGGATCGCGCAGGTCGCGGCCGCAGCCGGGTTCAAAGTTCTCCTCTGCGACTCCGCACCCGGCGCGTTGGGCCGCTGCCAAGACGCGCACAAAAAGCGCATCGCTCGCGAAGTTGAAAAACAGAGAGTCACCCAGCCCGAGGCCGACGCCACCCTCTCGCGCCTGCACTATGTCGAAACTCTCGACATGCTCAAGGGCGCGGACGTCGTGATCGAAGCGATCATCGAGGACGTGCGCATCAAGCGCGAGCTCTTCCACAAACTCGCGGCGATGTTCACCCACAACGAGATCCTCGCCAGCAACACCAGCTCGATCAGCATCACCGACATCGCCGCGCACGCCCCCAACGCCGCCAACCGAGTCATCGGCATGCACTTCTTCAACCCCGTCCCCGTAATGAAACTCGTCGAGGTCATCCGAGGCCTGCAAACCAGCCAGGAAACCACCGACCGCGTGATCGAACTCGCCAAAGCGATGGGCAAGACCGCCGTCCCTGCCAACGACCGCCCCGGCTTTGTCAGCAACCGCGTGCTGATGCCCATGATCAACGAGGCTTTCTTCGCGTGGATGGAAGGCGTGGCCGAGCCCGCCAACCTCGACGAGATCATGAAGCTCGGCTGCAACTTCCCGATGGGCCCGCTCCGCCTCGCCGACTTCATCGGGCTGGACACCTGCCTCAACATCATGACCGTCATGCACCGCGAACTCGGCGACTCGAAATACCGGCCCTGCCCGCTGTTGCGTCAGTTGGTCGCGGCGGGACGGTACGGCGACAAGACGGGCCGCGGCGTGTTCGAGTATCCGGCGAAGTAATCAGGCTCAGCGCGGCGACGTGCTAATTCGCGCGTCGCCTTCAATCCCACAACCACAACACCATCACCGCCGCCGCGACCTTGATCCCCACGAACGGCGCAATCTTCTTGGCCAGCGCCGGGGAGCCAAGTACCACGATCACCCCGAGCTTGAAGATCGTGTTCGAGATCACCGCGATCACCACGGCCTGCCAAGCCTGCGTCGGCGTGATGCGACCCGCGTCGGCCATCCGCGCGCACGAGATCGTGATCGCGTCCATGTCCGTCAGCCCTGAGATCGCCGCGACGCCGAAGAGCCCCGACGTGCCCAGGCGCTCGCGCGCCGCGGCCGACGCCAGCAGCACCAGCGCGTAGATCACGCCGAACACCAGCGCGCCCTTGATTTCGGTCGGGTTCGTCTGCTCCGGAAGCCCACTCTGAGCCACGCTCGTGCGCCGCCACGCCAGAAGAGCGACGACGATGGCAACAACACCGATCAGCACGATCGGCGTACCGATCTCCACAACGTGTTTCGGAGCAACGACGGCAATTTCGGTCAAGAGCCGCGCGTACATCACCGAACTCGCCACCAAGATCACGAACGCCGCTGGCGCAGCCAGATCAGGCGAAGCCGCCGAGCGCCGCGCATAGCTCACCGTCGTGGCCGTGCTCGAGATCATGCCGCCAAACAATCCAGAGAACAACAACCCCGCTCGGCCTTGAACAAACTTGTAGAGCAGAAACCCGCCCAGGCTCATCCCCACCACCAGCACCACCATCAGCCACACTTGGTACGGGTTCAGAACATCGAAGGGTCCGAAAGTCCGATTCGGCACCAGCGGCAGGATGATGAAGCTCATGAGCGCGAAGCGCATGATGGCGTGAACATCGCGATCGCCGAGCTTGCCCGCGAAGGCGTGAAGGTAGTCCTTGGCGTTGAGCAACCCCGCCACGCCGACACCGATCGCGGTCGCGACGGTCGCCGAACCGAGCGGCACGTACGCGCCGACCGCGAACATGAGCAGCGCGGCCGCCTCGGTCGTCGCGCCCGAACCGCTCGACGCGGACTTCGCTCTGAGCACGTTGGCGATCACGATCAGCGCGATCACACCGCCGAACCCCGCGACAACGACCGACGGCCCGAGCATAGGAAAAAGAAGCCCGCACACCGTCCCGAGCACGGTGATCAGCGGGAACGTGCGGATCCCCGCGACCGCCGAGTCCGACCGCTCGCGCTGCAGGCCGACCAGCAGGCCCAGCGCGAGCGCGGTGGCGAGATTCTCGAACACGGACGACATCGCTCGATCGTACCAGAACACTCGCGTCCGCGCTCGGCCTGGCTGTGCAGGTCTCGATCAGCGCCGCGTCGAGCTACGCGGCGCGCCGCTTCGTAGCCTTGGTGGTACGCGGCGGAGTCTTGGCCGCCGTTCCCTCTCTGGGTGTGGCTCGCGCGCCGTCCTTCTCTTCCACGCGAACCAGATTTGCGGGCTTCGTCGAACGCGCGGCGGGCTTTGATGATGTCGAGCTGATCCCCGCCGGACCGACCCGCAGGTGTCTCACGCTCGTAACCACGGCCACCGGCCTAGCGTCGATCACGCCGATCGCGCTCGACCCCTGAAGCGCATTGCCCTGATCAATACTCTCCGTCGCGATCAAGGTCGTCACCGCTCGCGCCGCGACCTTGCTCACCGTCGCGTCGAGTTCATCAAGGCGCCCGACAAGCTCGCCACGAACATCCGCTCGAACACGCTCCACGATCGTCTGCACAAGCGGCGCAAGATCGGGCCCGCACTTGCCCTCGACCAAAAGTCCGCGCCAGGGCCTCATCGATTCGACCAGCTCGCCAACCACATTTGTCAACGACGCCGGATCACCGCCCGCCAGCGCAAAGACCTTGTCGGCCTTCCCGCAAAGATCGTCGAGCTGGCGCGCGCGGTCCGCCGCCGCCGTCTCGACCGAGGAGATCGCGCGCTCGACACGAGCCCGGAACAGGTCCATCAACTGCACCGTTTCGCGCTCCCACAGGGCGAGAGTCCGCGTGACGCCCTCTCCGATCGCCTGCTCGATCACCGCGTCCACGGCGTCGCGATCAACGACCGGCGCACCGACGATCGCTTCGATCAGCGTCCGCTGGGCTTCGGGTCGTTCTCTCTGTTCAAAGCTGTTGATGTCGCTGTCGCCATCCACGTCGCCATCCGCGCCGATCTTCGCGCCGATCTCCACGTCGCCCTCTTGCTCCACGCGACCCGCGAACAAGGTCAACGAACTCGCGATCTCGACCCGCTCCCCGAGCGCCGCGACACGATCGTTCAGCTCCGACTCCAGTCGATCAATCCTCTGCCGCTCCGCCCGCGAGCGATCATCAAGCTCCTGCCGCATCGACGCGATCGCGTCGTACACGAGCTCGCGTACTTCGACGCTCGGCGACGGATCGCTCACAACCTGAACCGACTCCACACCACGCGCGAGCGTCGGCAGCAGCACCTCCGCGCGGTCCAGCAGCGTCGCCACCTCGCCCAGCGTCTCGCGCAGCGCCTTCTCGCTGGGCTCTGCGATGCGGCAACTCTCACGCAGCGATTCGCAGGTGATCGCTGCCCGCTCGATCAGCGGCGTCAGGCTGTCCGTGCAGTCGCGCAGGGCCGCAGCGTCAAGAACCATCTCCGTCTCCGTTTCGAAGAGGCCCGATTCGGGTATCACAAGATAACCAGCTTCGCCAAAGGAGTCACCGAACTCTTCAAGGCCCGGCTCACGCCCGAGTTCTCCTCCGGCCGCGCCGGCCAGCTCGTAACTAGACTCGCACCCGGCGTCGCCGTGCGACGGCGCTCGGAAATGAGAAGGCAGTTGGTCGTCGCTCCAATCGTTCTGCCCGTCGTTGATGTTCGTTGCGGCCGTGCTCATGTTCAGGCTCCCGTTCGGCGCGTTAAGCGCACGCTGTAAAAATCGACCGATAAGAGCCGCGACTTTGATCTTCCACAGCCAAAATCATCGGACGTGTTTCGCGGACCTGATCCCGTGAATCCCCCGCGCTAGGCCTGCGCCGCGCCGAGCGCACTTCGTTCGATTCTTGCGCACGCAGCGCACTCCCTGCGCTGCCCACAATCAAAGACGGCCCGGCCATCAGGCCGAGCCGTTGAAGAAGTTCAGTGTTCGATCACAGGAATGAGGCCGCCCACCGTTCGCAGTGCCGCGCAATGAGATTACTGCCCGGTCTCAACTTCCGCCAACAACTGCGTCGCCGTCGCGTCACTGGGGTTCTGTTTCACCGCCTCGGCGAAGCTCTGCCGCGCCGCGCCCGGCTGATTCAGATCACGCTGCACCAGCCCCAGCATCACCAGCGTTTCAGAAGCTGGCTGGATCTGCGCCGCGCGCTGGAACGAGATCCGAGCATGCTCCAGGTTCCCTTCGCGGCGATAGTGCAGCCCCTGCATCACGTAGCCGTCGGCACGATCTGGCGCGAGCGCCACCACCCGCGCCGAGGCCTGCTTCGTGCGGTTGCTGTCCTTGAGAAGGTACGAGATGTTCCCAAGCTGGACCCACGACTCGACGTCCGATTGCCCGATGTCACCGTTGGTCAGCTTGATCGCCAACTCGCGAGCCTCAAGAAGACGATCGACCTCGACGAGGCAGCGCACACGAAGGTGCTGCAGGTCGCGGCGGTCCGCCAGCGTCGGGTTCTGCAGCATCTTGGTCAGGTTGAACTCGGCGTCGTTGAACTTGCTGGTGGCGACCTGTGCGCGCACAAGGTCCTCGGTAATCCCAAGGTCGTCCGGGGCCAGCAGCCGAGCGTCGTTCAGAAGCAGCGCCGCCTTGGTGTGGTTGCCGCGCATGGTGGCGATGTGCCCGAGCGTCTGTCGGATCCCCGCGTTGTGCTCGAACGCCGCCTGCCGCGTCGTCAGGTATGTCTCCGCCTCGTCCACCTGCCCGATGTCAGTCATGGCCTCGGCCGTCGCGATCGCGTACTGCGCGCTCTCGGGGTCGATGTCCGCGGCCTTGCTGTAAAACTCCATCGCCTTCTGAGGCTGCGCGATTCGCTCATACGCGATACCCATGTAGTACGGCGCTTCGGCGTTGCTCGCGTCCAACTCGCTCGCTCGCGCGAACGACTTGAACGCCTGCTCCATGTTGCTCTGCTCCATCGAGATCCGCCCGCGTAGCACGTGGCTCTTGGGAACGTTGGGGCTCAGCGCGATCGACCGGTCCACCGACTTAAGCGCCTTCTTCAGATCGCCCGAAAGGAACGCCTGGTGGGCCGTCTGCCATTCCGTAGCGGACTTCATCACGTCCATCTTCTCTTTGGCCTTGGACGCGCCCTCGCCCGTGAAGGCGCCCGCGCACCCACCCAGCCCGGTCGCCATCGCCAGCCCGGCCGACAGCGCAAAGGCCAGCAAGAGACGAGGCCGCGAACGGCCAAAGTTACGAGCAATGTTTGTCCGGAAGTCATTCGTGCGGTTCGTGTTGGTCATCAGTGAGGCTCCTTACTGGTCTGTGGTTCTCGGCGACGTTCTATCGACGCGCCCATCACCCGACCCAAGCGGAGTTTGCCGAATTTGACGATGCTTCTGAAGATTCCGACCTCGAAGGAAAACAGTCTGGTGCCGCCGCCGCAACATCTCAACCGCACGCCCGATCCAACCTTCCGCTCCGGCAGCCAATGAGAAACCGGGGAGAGGCTCGCCCTCCCCCCGGTGAATCAACGGTCTTCGCTCAGCACAGATTCGCTCAGCACACACTCAAGAGCTTTCATGCTCCCGCATCGTGCCGCTCCGTCGTCGGGTCAACTCATCACATCTTCGCCAGGCCGTGGACCAAGCCGGTGTACGAGACGCTGGTAGATTCGATCGTCTTCCACCCGCCGTGCCGGAACCAGAATCTCATCGCGGCCTGCGATTGAAGCGTTTCGGAGTTCGCGCGGCCTGCGGCGACAGTCGTCGCCTTGCCCCAGAGAATGTTCGAGGCGTCCGCAACATTCGCCGCGTCGCTAAAGACCCCGCCGCTCATCACGAATATCGCGTTGCTGTTCATCTGGGCAGGGAGAGTCTTGATGTTCGCACGAGTCACCGGCTTGCCGTCGGTCTTGGGCTCGGTGCTGGGAGTGGTCCCCGGCTGAACTTCGGGCTGCGTCGAGGGCACGCCTGTCCCGCTGTCGGGGCTCGTGGCCGGAATCACTTCGGGGTTCACAGCATCAGGGTTCGTGGCTGGAGCAACCTCGGGGTTGGCAGGCAGAGTTTCCGGGGCCGCGACCGGCGTGGTCTCGGGAACGTTCACAGGGGAGACTTCAGGAATAGCCGGGGTCGCCTCAGGAATCACCGAGCCGCCACCATCATTCTGCAGGGTGTCGAGCCCGGCCGAACCCTCGCTCGTGGTTGTCGAACCGATCGATGAATCCTCCGTGTCGATCTCGTTGTGAATGTCGGAAGTTGCCGGCATCGTTTCCTCGACCGTGGCCGCGTCGGCGTTCACCGAGGTCGAGACATCGCTCGCGTCCTCAACCGAGGCCGTCGCGGTGATCTTCCGGCCGTTGGTCAGCGGCTGAAAATCAGCCCCGTCGATCCCCGCCCGAGTGCTCGAACGCGATTCCTTGTGCAGGATGTGCTGGAGCATGCTCCGGCTCGGGCTCACGGTCCGCTCGTTGGTCAGACGCTCACGCATCGCGATCGCGTCGGGCTGCACCGGGTTCATCGAGAGTGACTGGTCGATCTTCCACAGCGCCTTCTCGGTCTTGCCCTCGGCGGCCAACTTCTCGGCCTCGACGAGCTTCATGCTCGTGAGCTTGTCGCGGCTCCACGGCAGGATCCCCTCGCGAGCCCCGGCCCGGGCGCGGTCCACATAGTCTACCGCGTCCTTGCCATTGGCCGTCAGGATCTGATCGTTCACGATCGACGGAGTAATCAGGAAGATAATCTCTTGGCGCTGCGTCTCGTCCTCGTGCCCGCGGAAGGCCGCGCCCAGGAAGGGAACGTCGCCCAGGAATGGAACCTGACGACGGGTCGCCTGCGTGGATTCACGAAACAGACCGCCCAGCACCACCGTCTGACCGTCGCGAACCATCACGTTGGTGACCAGCTCGTTGGTGATCTCGTCAGGGATCGTCACCGCGGCGCCCGTGGCGTCCCGGGTGTCGCGAACCACCGCTTCCGAAACCTGAGGCTTGAGCTCAAGCCGGATCAGCCCGTCGTTGGACACGAACGGACGAAAGTTCAACTGCGTACCAGTGTCCAGGAACTGAACCGACTGCGTCGAGGTCGTGTCTGTTGACGTCGTGTTCAAATAACCGACCTTGCGACCGACCAGCACCCGGGCTGGCTGACGGTTCAGGGCCATGACCTTGGGGTTCGAGAGGATCGTGGTGTCTGTCACTTCGTCGAGCATGCGCACGAACGCCGCAACGTCGTTGGCGACCAGGCCCAGCTTGAGCGTGCCGGGGCCCGAGGTGTTGCCGGGGGTCGATTGGATCGCACGAGCCTGAGGAGTCTTGCCATCGGTCTCGGTCGGGATCGTCCCGTTGCTACCGGCGGCCGACTTGCCCTGACCTGTGATCAAATTGTCGACCGACTTGAGCGGGCCGCCCGAGCCCGAGAAATCACTGAAGTTCAGGTCGGCGATCAGCGAGAAGTCCACGCCGAACGCGTTGGTCTCGTTGAGCTGCGTCTGCAGGATCGTCGCTTCCACCAGCACCTGCGCGGGCCGAGTGTCCAGCTCTTTCACGAGCTTCTCGATCTCTTCGACGTGCTCCTGATAGTCGTACACCACCAGCGTGGCGTCGTGCGCGAAATTGTCCTTGCCCACCGGAAGGTTCGCCGCGGCGAAGTCCTCGGTCTTGCCGTTGGTCTTGATCTGACCACCCTCGCTGAGCAGCGGCTTGACGAACTCGGCCGCGTCGATCGCGTTCAGGAAGTTCAGGTGAACAACTTTCGACACCCGCACCCGGCTCGCCTTCTCGATCTGCTGAAGCTCCTCGAGCGTGTAAACGTAAATGAAATTGCCCTTGTCGATGTACCCGTACCCGTTGACGTGCAGGATGGCGTCCAGCGCCTCGTAAAACGTCACACCGTAAAGGTCGGCCTTGACCTTCGCGCTCACATTATTGCTCGCCACAATGTTCCGCTGGCTCTGGATCGAGAGCATCTGAAGCACATTGGTCAGGTCCTCGTCGTTGACGTGCAGGTCAACCACGAGGCTGTCGTTGACGCGAACGACCGAGTCGCTCTTGGGCTCGCTAGAGGTTTCCGCGGCGGCAGCGCCACTCGGGTTGCTCGCCGCCGGAGCGTTCGTCGCGGACGGCGTGGTCGCGCTGCCCCCGCGGTTGCGGCCGAATGCGTTCGAGATTGCGCTGGGAATTGCTTTGGGAGCCGCGACCGCCGGCGCTTCACCCGCGACCGGCGTCGCGGCGGCTGGCGCCGGGGGCGCCGTCGGCTTGGTGTGCTTGGTCGGCTCGAACGCCGAAGCGCCGCTCGCCAGGAACACCATCAAGGCAGCCGAGACGGCCGCGGGGGAGTGCTTGGTCGCTCGATCACGGTTCCGTCCGTTGCGGTTCATTTCTGTGGACATGTATGGCCCTCGGTTCTAGGTATTTCGCTGTAGCCGACGAGCTGACAACACTCGCGAGCCCGGCGGGCACAAGCCCGCGTGTTGCGATCGGAAAGTCCCGACCGCGTGGAACTTGTCGTCTGTTCCGTCAAACGACTTTCACACAAGAACCACCCACCGAGTCGTATGTGACGACTGGTCAGACCGTGCCGAATATGCGGGCCAGCCAGCACTTGCACACGCCACACCGATCACGAACACACACCGCCCCAGCCTGTCCGCAGACGCGCGGTTCTGACGCTCGTCAGTGCCCGCTCGTTCTTGTCTCCCCTCACGCGCCAGTCGTTCCACCCGCCCTGCATCCAAACAAAAACCCCTCCCGGGACGAGAGGGGTATCAGAGTTCTCGATTCGTTTCGATGACCCGCAGCCGCGCGAGGCCTCATCCAACAACCCGCCCCTTATCGAGACCCGGCCGCCTCGATCGGCTCGCGCACCAAACCATCCGCCTGCGCCGACTTGGGCACTTCTCTCTGCACCGCCGCCCCGTTTTCCGACGCACCCCCCGCAAACTCTCCGGGGTCGGCATACACCGTCCGCGGCAACGGCGACACCAGCCGCAGTCTGGTCCAGATCAACAGCCCTAGCGCCAGCACCGCCACCAAGCTCAGAAGCCGAGAATTCTTCTTTTTGCGCGAGCACGCCATCTGCATAGTCAATTCCTTCGGCCAAAGGCCAACCGATCGAGCCGCAAGAGATCGATCGCGATCACGAGATCTTCTTGACGCTCACACGCCCCGTGTACGCCTCGACGGTGATCTGATATTTCTCACCGGCGCCCGTGATCGTGATCGTGCCGTTGCTCGACGGCGTGCCCCCGCCCGGCGTCGTCACCGGCGAGCCCAGCTCGTCGAAGATCAGCACCGAGGTATCGTCAAAGTCGACCTCGGCGATCTTCGCGTCACCGAACGAATCGCGGTTGAACGTGGTCGTCGAGAGCGTGTCGAGCGTCTCGTTGATCGACGTCCCGTTGATCTCCACGGTCGCATAGCCGTTCTTGTCCGTGTGAAACACCAGCGCCCGACCCTTCTGGAACGCCAGCGCGTCAGATTGCATCTCGGTGATGTCCGCCACGATCGTGCGCACGGCCGCCTGCACGCGCAACCCTTGGCTGCCCGTCATCGTCGGCGTGATCATCGAGGCGCAAATCCCCAAGATCACCACCACCACCAGCACTTCAACCAGCGTGTAGGCCCGACAGACGGCGCGCGCAGTACAGATCATGACAAGCTCCTGGGCCGGAGTCCCCGGCCAGCTCCCCCGACGGCCTTCCAGCCGAAACGCACGAGGTTTCATAGTCATCATCGGGTCTTCTGCGAGACGAGTTCACGTCCGCAAAGAACGACTCGCTCCGGGTCAGCGTCCGAGATCACTTCTTGTCAGAGTTGTCTTGCTTGGGCATCTCGGTCACGCGCACATTGATGCCCTTCTTGAGCACCGCGTCCATCGCGCTCAACCGCTGGTTGATGCTCTGAAGCTCCGAGATGATCTGCTTGCGCTGATCGGCCGGGTTCACACGCGACGTCGGATCGCTCTCTTCGTTCACCGCTGGCGGACTAGCTAGAGCCGAAGCCTCCAGACCGCGCGGCGAAGGACCGCCTTGGCCCACGACCAACACACCAAGCAGCACCGCGTTGGCGGCGACGGCCAGGTTCAGGAACAGGTTCCGACGGCGTGGTGAAGAGACAGTCTGAGTCGCGTCCATGCCTGAGGAATCGACCCAAACCTGAAGCCGGTTGAGTCCGGATTGCGAAAAACACGCCGGGCCGAAAATGGGCCCGGCCGGGCTGAGGTTCGTACGCGCAACGACGCGCCAGTCATCGCCAACCACCACTACCGCTGCCACCACCAACCACTACCGCCGCCACTACCACCCACCACCGCCAACCACTACCACACTACCCGGGCTGGCTACCACAACGTGTTGATCTCAAAGAACACACACCACGCAGATACACTGGGAGATCGACGACGGAAGAGGCCAAGTAGTACTCTGCCTTCTCCTCGTAGATCTTCGTGTCTCTCGTGTCTCACTCCGTTTCCCTCCGTGTCCCCCTGTGTCCCCCTGTGTCCCGTGGCGGCCACAGGGGGTCAGTTCCGATTCTCAGACGATCGAAACTCGGGCGAACCTATCGGCCGTACCGGCGCACGACACCCTTGACAATTCCTTGAACCTGGCAGAACTTCACACGGATGGGGTCGAACGCTGGGTTGGCGGGCTGAAGACGAATGTGGTCGTCTTCCTTATAGAAGGTCTTGAGCGTGGTCGAACCATCGGGCAGCAAGGCCACGATGCGGTCGCCGTTCTGCGCAACTTGAGTACGCTCGACCAGCACATAGTCGCCGTCAAGGATGCCCTCGTCGCGCATCGACTCGCCCTCGACCTTGAGCGCGAAGGTGGACTCGGCGTTCACTCCGTTCCCACCCAGGATTTCCACCAGATCGATCTCTTCCTGGTCGGCGACTCGCTCGATGGGGTTGCCAGCCGCGATCTTGCCGACCAGCGGGAAACGCAGAGGACGCGATTCGTCCGGGACCGCGATTCCTTCAGCGATCGACAAAGAGCGAGCCTTGTTGGGCTCGCGAATGAGCGCTCCCTTGCGGATGAGCGCCTCGACGTGCTCGAACACCGTCACCTTGCTGACGCCGATCTCGTCGGCCAATTCCTGCATGGTCGGGGAATAACCTCGGCGCACGCGCCAGTCGCGAATGAGCTGCAAGATCCGAAGCTGCTTGGGCGTAAGATTCATGAGAAAGCTCCCTAAATGTGAGCGGACGGACAAGGTTCAAACCACCGCAACTACCACCACTGAAACTACCACCAACCGAACTACCACCAACCGAATCGCTCGCCCGAACACCGAGCGAGCGACTGTGGACACCGTGAGACCGATCGCCGCAGTCGTACCTGCGGTTATGGCCGGACCGACCAGCCGCGACCGGCTCGAAATCACCGGCCGCGAGACTTTCTCGAACAATGGGCCGAGGCCAGCTCCGAACCGCCGAACCGCCCACCATCGTTACCGAAGTGTGCTCGCTCGCCAGACCAGCAAAGGCAAGCATGTGCCAACCTCTGTGGCGCGAGATCAGCGACTCGACGCCCGCGACCAAGGCCGCGGAAAAGCTCAGCGCTCGTTCAGCCAGCCGTTCGCCCACGCGCCCGCCCACGCGCCCGGCCACGCGCCCGGCCACCCGGCCGAATACCTGGCTGATCGAAAAACCGTTCTCGTCCCGGGAAGCGGGCTCGGGCTGGCGCGAGGCATCGAGACGACCGTGTGGTTCACGATGCAAATTCTCAGCGACGGCCGTCGAAACCCCCCGAAGCCTCAACGCCGCGGTCGGAGCCTGGAAGTAATTGCGAGTGAACTCGCCACCTGACCCGAGGACAAGAACGGCGCTCGCACCCCCGCCCGAAAATTTGGTGCTCGACGATGGACTCAAATATGAGCCAAAAGATGAACCAAAAGATGAACTAGAAGATGAGAAGCTCGCTGTGGTCATGGGTGATCCTCCTTGCACGCCCCCGGTCCTCGATGGATCCGTTTTCGTCTCGTGTTCGACCCGTAGTCGAACCGTTTTCGTCTCGACGAGCCCGTCCTTGGTCTCGTCCTTGAACATCATTCGAATCGTCACTTGTGATGCCGACCCACGCTGCAATTGCCAGAAAGACAAACTCTTGTTTGGGAGAAGATAGCCGATCAAGTTCCACACAGCAAGAGAAATTTTCAAAAATCGACCAAAATTGATCGGTCTTTGTCGGGTATCTGCTTCAGGCGCTTCCGGGCTCAGATCGCTCGAACTTCGGACCTGCGCGGCGCACACGACGCTGGATTTCCAGCACCGTCAGGTCCGACCGGAGCGCTGAGGCGACCAAGCCGGTCGCGAACGTAAGTTCATCGAGCGTCATAGGTTCCGCGAGCGCAGCAAGGATTTTCCGCTGCTCGAGCGACGCCGTTGCCTCGAACAAACTTGGCGCTCGCGTCGTCCTCGACTGGCCCGGCTTTGCAGTCGGAGCGGTTCGAGGCCGTGCGGTCGGCGTCACTTTTTCGACGACATCTGCAGAATCGGATGCCTCGGCGGTTTGAGGAGCGATCGCCGGGTAACGGTCGGTGTGCGACCCCCTGAAGTGGTGGTGCGCAGGAGACTCCAAGATCGCCAGCACATCGCCCGGTTCGGTGACCATCGCGGCCCCACCATCTTTGATGAGCTTGAGCGCTCCCGCCGACTTCGCGGAATCGACCCGGCCCGGGAGAGCCATGACCTCTCGGCCGTGTTCCTCGGCGGCGATGCGGGCGGTGATGAGCGCGCCCGATCGCTCGGTCGCTTCGATCACGATCACGCCAAGTGACAGGCCGGAGATAATGCGGTTGCGAGCCGGGAAGTTCTCGGGCTTGGGGATGGTGTCGAGGGGCAGCTCAGAAACCACGGCACCACGGCCGCGCTCGAGGTCGGCGATCTCGTCGAACAGCGGCCCGTTCTCTGGCGGGTAAGCGTGGGCCAGCCCGCAGCCTAGGACGGCGATGGTTCGGCCCTTGGAAATCAGGGCCCCGCGGTGCGCGGCCGTGTCGATGCCGCGGGCCCCGCCGCTGACGATGGTGAGCCCTGACGACGCGAGCAGACCCGCGAATCTGCGCGACTGCTCGATGCCGTAGGCCGAGCACTCGCGCGAGCCGACGATGGCGACGGCGTAACGGTCCGCGTCGGCGGGGCGGAGCGTGCCGCGGATATAGAGGATGGGCGGTGCGTCGGGCAGCCCGGCGAGCAGCCCGGGGAAGTCTGGCTCGTGCTGCCCGACGATGCGGACGTTGAGCTGCTCGGCCTTGGTGAGCTCGGCCTCGAGGTGGCGGTCGAGGTCGCGGCGGTCGGCGACGAGTTTGACAGCCAACTGTGAACCGATGCCGCGGACGCGTTCGAGCTGTGCGGCGGAGGCGTTGATGACTTCGCCGGGATGACCGAACGCTTCGATGAGGCGCGCGATACGGACCGGGCCGAGCCCTGGCCAGAGGGTGAGGCGGAGAAGGTCGATGGTGCGCGGGTCGGTGGTCGAGGCGAAGGTCACGAGTGGAGTATACAGGAAACTGTTCGGGTAAAGAAAGGTGGTCTTTGGAAATGTCGGCGTGGTCTGATTTGCACATCTCGCACCGGTGTTTCGGCGGCGCGAGAGATTCGAGGTTGAGCAGAGTTACTTGAGAAGAGGGGCGAGATCGGAAGTCTTTTCGTTTCGTGCTTCTGTCCGCAGCACGAAGCGATGCGGCGGATTGGCTTGCCGGTCTTCGTAGGGAACGACTCGCGCGTAGACGGTGATGAGGGTTCGGCTGGGCACACTGGTGGCGAGGCGTTGGGTGACGAGAGTGTCGGGGTAGGCGACGCCGGTCTGGGGTTGGCGGAGGGTGACGAAGACGCTGCGGCGGCGGAGGTCCTCGCGGGTGGCGTCGAGAGTGAAGCGCCAGCCTGGGGTGGGAAGTTGGGCGAGCAGGACGTGCTCGACGCTGGTGGAGTCGGCGGTGATGGAGACTGCGGTGAAGGGCGTTTCGAGGGGGTCGGGTAGCGAGGAGAAGGAACTGCAACCGATAGAAAAGAGACCAGCGAAGAGGCCTATGAACGCGACGGGGGCGAGGGTGGTGAACGAGATGGCCAGCATTTTTTTTATTTGTGCGGTCATGTGTGTGGTCATTCGGGGGCCTTCGAGTTGGCGGTCGAGGTTTGGACCACGGCCTTGTCAGTGACTTTGAGCGCGTATCGTACATCAACGCTCGCGCAGGATGCGCCGCGGCAGAAAATACGGGCTAGTGCCCGCCTGAAATCAGAGCGTCGATGAACGACGCTCGCGGAGGATGGAGTCCCCGATGTCGTACCACAGAAAAAATGCGAGAACGGATCGGCACGCGCGTGCATGTGCTCGTGGGCTGAGCGGTCGGGTTGTTCGTCGGCTGACGGCGCTGGGATTGGTCGGCGCGCTGGCGGTTGCGGTGCTGTCGTCGGCGGTGTCGTGCTCGACGTTCAAGGGAGTCGGCAAGGACATCGGCAGCGCAACAGATCTGGTGCGTCGCGGCGACTCGGACACGGCCTTGAGCTACCGCGATCAGCCCGAGATCCGCGTGCGGGTGCACAAGGGTACGGACGCGGCGAAGTTTGATGGCTCGCCGAAGTTTGTGCTGCGGACGGTGGGGGGCGGGAAGACGGAGATCGTGCCCGGGCCGCTGGTGGCGAGTTCGGGGCCGCAGGGGCTGACGTTCGTGGACGGGCTGCAGAGGGTACACGTGATCGGGTCGGGGCTGGACGCGGAGGTGGTGGCGTACGACGGCCGGGCGGGCGAGAGCGTGCTGGCGAGCCCGAGCCCGAGCGCGAGCAAGGCGAGCACGCCGACGTTGAAGGACGGAACCGCGACGCGCGGCGACCTTTCGGGCGCGGGAAGCGTGCTGGGTTTGCCGACGATGAAGATCGACGGCGTGACGTACCCGGGGTTCGCCACAGTGCGCGGGCGGTCCAGCGAGGGGCCCGACAAGCTGGACGTGATCGTGGCGATGCCGATCGAGGACTACCTGCCGGGCGTGGTTTCGCACGAGATGTTCTCGCGCTGGTCGCAGCGTGCGTATGAGGTGCAGGCGGTGTGTTCACGGAGTTACGCGCTACACGAGCGCGACCGCAACCGGCGCGCGGGCAAGACGTTCGATGTCGACTCGAACGAGAGCGATCAGGTGTACGGAGGCTCGGCGTTGCAAGGGTCGATCCAGAACGCGGTGAAGAACACGCGCGGGGTGGTCTTAACGTCGCGCGGCGAGGTGCTGCGAGCGTATTTTTCGAGCACCTGCGGCGGGCACGCCAACTCGGCGTCGGCGGTGTGGCCGACGGACAGCGGGAGCGACTTCAACAACGCGGCGCCGTTGCAGGGGAAGCGGCGAGATATTTACTGCGAGCCGTCGTCGTGGTATCGGTGGCAATCGACTCGCAGTGACGAGGACCTGAGCCAGCGGATTCGTGCGTGGGGAAGGACGGCCGGGAAGCCGGTGAAGACGATGACGCGAGTGCGCTCGATCGAGGTCAAGGACAAGAACGAGGCCGAGCGCGCGACGGTATACACGCTGATCGACGATCGCGGGACCAAGTACTCGCTGTCGGCGGAGGATCTTCGCAACGCGTGCAACGCGCCGGTGGACACGCTGCCAGCGTTGACGCGAGCAACGAAGGTTCACAGCGGGGACATGCAGGTCGAGGTACGGAGCGGGCTGGTGAACATCCGCGGGCGCGGGCTGGGCCACGGCGTGGGGATGTGCCAGTGGTGCGCCAAGGGGATGGGCGATCAGAACATGAAGCTGGAGACGATCCTGATGAAGTTTTATCCGGGCGCGAAGGTTCAGAAGTTGTATTGAGTGATCGTGATTGAATGATCGTGCCGCCGCGCGTTTGATGTGGGAGGTCGGCCGGGAAAAAAGCTGAAGGCGAAGCGTCCCCAGCCTCTCTCTTTAAGAGCGGTCTTTGATGCAGGGCTTCAAGAAAAAACCGGCTCAGATCATCAGGTCGACAATCGAGCCGGCGCGGGCGGAATGCTGGTAGGCCGAGCGTAGTCGGGCGAACTTGTGAGTATCGCGGACTGGCAGGATTTCGCCTAGCTTGGCGTTGAACACTTTGTCTTCGAGCGGATTCGTGCGGAGTGGTTCGGCGGCCGGGGCGTATTCGCACACGCGAGCGGCACCGCGCGAGCTTATGTGGAACGGTCGGGCGACCGAGACAGGCTCAAAGGTGTCTCGTTCGGCTCGGCGATACTGGCGGTTGGCTTGTTGCAGTTCCAAGGAGAAGGGGAGCGAGGCCTGGGTTGATTGAGTCTCCTTGTGGGCGTTGTTGTTGCTGCTGCTGTTGTTGTTGGCGCGAAGGTGCTCGTGGAACGAGGGCTCGCTCGATTCGCGGATCACGCGAGGGTGATGGGTCGCGGCTGACGTGGCCGCAGAGATGGTGGCGGAGGTCTGCATCTTGAGTTTCGCGAGGTGGTTCCGACCGACAGAACCGCCTGACGAGAACACACAGACGAGCGGCGTGCCACCGGAATCTCGGGACCGTCGTCCCGATAAGAAATACCCTTCGAGGCCTCGCGGGCGTGTATCTGGCGAATTGAAGGCCCGCCGCACGAGCACCCGTGCCGACGTGTGGCCTCGGGGCAACGTATGTTGTGGCGGCGGAGCAACGGTGGGGTGTCCGGGTTGTCGTCCGGGTTGTCGTTCGGGTGGTCATTCAGGTTGGGGTACAAAGGCGGAGCGAGTTGAAGACCAGCGACCTAGATTATGAACTACCGCAGGGCAGGGTGGCGTTGATCCCGGCTGAGCCGCGCGACAGCGCGCGGCTGATGGTGGTGAGTCGGAGTGACGCGTCACGGTTGGAGCACCGCACGGTCCGCGACCTGCCGAGTCTGCTTGAGCCTCGCGACCTGATGGTGTTCAACACGACGCGTGTGGTCCCGGCTCGGCTGGTGGGGGTGCGGAGCGACACCGGCGGGCGGGTGGAGGGGTTGTATCTCGCGCAGTCGGCCGCGCACCAGGCCGGGCGCGAAGAGGCGAGGGGTGGAGCTCGTTCTGCTGCTGATGCTGGTTCTGGCGAGCGTGAACAGTGGATCGTGCTGCTGCGGGCCAAGCGGCTGCGCGAGGGTGTGACGGTGGACCTCGAATCGGTCGGCGCTGCCCTAGCGACGACCGGCGGACCGGCTGGCGTGGTGCGATTGCGGCTGATCGCCAAGCACGAGGAGACGGCCGGGGCGTGGGTTGTCGAGGTTGAATCGCCGGGGCAGGCGGGCGGCTCGCTCGAGAAGGTCGGGCTCACGCCTCTGCCGCCATATATTTTGAAAGCGAGGCGAGATTCGGGCGTGAACGTTGGCGACGCGCTCGATCGTGATCGGTACCAGACGGTGTACGCGGCGCACGGATCATCGGTGGCGGCGCCCACGGCTGGCTTGCACTTCACGCCCGGACTGCTCGCGGCGCTGGCGGCCCGGGGCGTGGCGCGAGCGGACGTTCGGCTTGATGTGGGGACGGGGACGTTCAAGCCCATCGAGTCCGAGCGGGTTGAGGATCATCCGATGCACGCGGAGTGGTGCTCGGTCAGCGCGGCGACGGTCCGGGCGATTCGAGCCGCAAAGTCATCGGCCGGGCAAGAGAAGGGTCGCGTGATCGCGGTAGGAACGACGTCGGCCCGCACGCTCGAGGCGTTCGCGAGCCCGATCTTGGGCGATGGTCACGAGGCGGACGGCGCGGACCGCGAAGAACAGTGGCCCGCGGAGGGCGAGACGCGGATCCTGATCGCGCCGGGGTATGGGTGGCGGTGCGTGGACGGGCTGCTGACAAACTTTCACTTGCCTCGCTCAACGTTGCTGGCGATGGTGGGGGCGTTGTTCCCCGAGGGCGTCGAGCGTGTGAAAGAGTTGTATCGCGTGGCGATTGAGCGAGAGTATCGGTTTTATAGCTATGGCGATGCGATGTTGGTCTTGCCGTAAGGCCGATTTCGGTTCAGGTGTGCTGCCCGGAGAGAATGCAGAGGGAGCAGAGGAGATCAGAGGAACTCAGAGTGGGGCCTGTGAGAAGAGTTCTTTAAAACCGAGTCTTTGTTTCTAACCATGATCTGGCTCTGCGTTCCTCTGATCCTCTCTGCTCTCTCTGCGTTCGTGTTCAACCGACACAAAGAAACCGAATCCGATCGAAGGCCGTGGTCGTGATGCCGGGGCGGGCCCAGAGCGGGGATACGAGCTTGGAGGTTGATGGGTTGGCGCGAGGTGGCTGTGCCCCTACGCTTGCCGCATGACGACCGCCGGGAATGTTTCGCCGCCGATGGTGCCGCACGAGAAGCGGGCTGTTCATTACACGCAGTTCGAGCACTACCCGAGGCTGGGAGATATCTCGAAGCACCCAAAAAAATGGGTGTTCCCGTCGTACATGGACAACCCGGGGTGCTCGTGGTTGCAGTCGCTCAAAGAGATGTATGCGATGCCCATCGTGTTCCCGGCGTCGCTCTCGCCCGAGGCAGGTTGGATGCTGCACGGGCTGATCCGGAACCTGCGGCCCAGGGTAGTTATCGAGGTCGGGACCTTTCTCTCGGTGAGCACGCACTGGATCGCGTCGGCCCTCAACGAGAACGGGGACGGCGGGGTGATCCATTGCTTTGATGACTTTGGACCGATCTATAAAGCACTTCCATGGCGCGATGCCGAGATGCTCTCCGGGCGGCTGGAGTGGGTGAAAGACCGGCTGACCCGCGCGGGGCTGATTGACGCGGTGCGGTTCCATCCGGGCGACAGCACGAAGACGATCGTGGGGGCTCAGGCCGAGCTTCGGGCTGCGGGGGGCGTGCAGTTCGCGTTCATCGACGGGGACCACACCGTCGGCGGGGCGTGTCAGGATCTCTGGGCGACGGAGCCGGTCTTGAACACGGGCGGGTACATTCTGCTTCACGACGTGTTCCCGGATCAGTGCGCCTGCGACGGGCCGAGGTACCTGCTCGACAACATAAACTCTATCGCGAAGGGGCTGTATGAGAAGGTTGAGCTTTACCTGTCGCCGCTGAATTACGGGCTGGGGTTGCTGCGGCGGATCGGCTGAATCGGTACTCGGTTTCCAATCACGAGCCAGAGAATCACGGGCAAGAGAGCGGGTGGAGAAACGATGGCGTGTGTGACGAAGAAGAAAGAGACGCGAGGCGCACGATCCGCACTCGCCAGTGTTGAGGTTGCTCGCTCGGGGGAGCCGAGGCCGTGCTACTCGGTCGAGAGCCCCGAGGCTCGCTTTTACGTCGGAGATTGCCGAGAGATTCTTCCGCGGCTTGCCGAGGTGCGCAAGTCGATGGTTGACTTGGTCTTCGCCGACCCGCCCTTCAACTGGAACCGCGCGTACGACAAGTGGGACGACGCGATGCCGCGCGAGGACTATCTCAAGTTCACTGCGGACTGGCTTGACCTGTGTATCAAGGCGTTGAAGCCTACTGGCTCGATGTGGGTGAACATCCCCGACGACACGGCCGCCGAGATCGTGATACACCTGAAGAACCGCGGGATGAGCATGGTGAACTGGTGCGTGTGGCACTACCGGTTCGGGCAGAACCGCACAGAGAAGTTTATCGGCAGCAAGGTCCACGCGTTGTACTTTTCCATGGACCCGTTCAGGCGGACGTGGAACCCGACGGCGGTGCTGGAGCAGTCGGACCGGGCCGCGATTTATGGCGACTCGCGCACGCAGAGCAAGCGCGACGGGATGCCGCCGGGGATGAGGCTGCCGATGGACGTGTGGTACGGGAAGTACTGGGGACGGATTCAAGGGAACAACTTCGAGCGGCGTGAGAACCACGACAACCAGCTGCCGGAGGTTTATCTTGAGCGCGTGATCCTGTCGTCGAGCAACGAGGGAGATTTGGTGCTCGACCCGTTCCTAGGTTCTGGAACGACGGCGGTGGTGGCGCGGGCCCTCAAGCGGCGCTTCATCGGGACCGAGTTCAGCAAGGACAACGCCAGCAGCTGCGCGGAGCGGATGAAGATCGGGGCTAAGCGGGTCGGGCTGTCGCAGGGTCAGAGCACGGCCATCTTTGAAGCGAGGCCGTCGTTGAAGCGGAAGAACAAAGGTTCAACGACAGGGCCAGATGTTGAAACAGGTTTGTTGCTCGATCTAGCCGCGACGGTCAACGGTGACGAGTGATCGAGCCTGCTGGGGCATCACACCTTGGACATCCATAGGCTGCAACCCAGCGCCGATTGCACGCCAGCGTAGAGCCGCTCGACCTCGGCGCGGTGGTGCTTCCAGAGATAACGGTTGGCGATCTCGATCTGATAGCGCGGGTTGTTCATGAGGAACGCGCGAAGGACATACTGCTCGTTCCACGTTCGGCCGTCGTTGAAGATCCATTCTGATGGATACTCGAACGGCAGGAAGATGTCGTGCAAGTGGACGAGGACGCCGGGGTTGAGGCGCGGCAGGATCTCGAAGAAGAACCAGTTCACGTCGCTGCCAGCCTTGCCGCAGTGGGATCCGTCGTAGAAAAGGATGTCGCCGGGTTCGAGCGTGGCGAAGAGATCGAGCGGGGCGCGCTGGAGGATGCACTCGTGGAGCTTCCAGTGCGCGGGCAGGGTCGCGAGCAGTTCGCGGCGCGGGTAGGGTTCGATCTGCGTGACTTGGACGGGCGAGGATCCGGGTTCGCTTTCGTTCTTGGCCACCGCTCGCGCGAGCAGCAGGCTTGACCAACCGCATCCGACCTCGATCACGCGGCGCGGCTGGCGAGCCCGGACAAGCCCGTATTGCACGAGAGCGTCGGCGTTGTTCCAGAAGAGATTCTTCCAGCAGTATTGGCCGACGCGATCGGCGGTAAGGGGCACGTCACGGAGCTCTTCGACGTACCGCCCGACCTCGTGCGCGTTGGCGAGCTGTCGCCGCGGCGACCAGTCGATGTCGAGCGGGTCGTCAGACTTGTCCCACAGATCCTTGTTGGCATCGAGAAACGCGAGATCGTTGCACGAGCTGTAGTAGTCGTTGGGCTGGAAGTGGTAGCCGAGCCTCTGCACGCGCTGGTGCCCGGCCTGCTTAAGCGTGGCGATCGCGGCCTGGATTTGATCGTCGGTGAGGGCGTCGGGCCTGTTGTCGATTGGCGGGTGCTGGTCAGCGGTTGGCATCGCCGATCGTTGGCGCGATCAGCCGGTCTTTCGCCGGACCCACTCTCGGGCTTGAAGTTCGGCGGCGTGGCAATCGGCGAGCGATTCGAGCGGGCGGGGCTTCACCATCACCATCGCTTCGGCAACCAGCTCGGTGATCCGCCCGAACGCGATTGCGGGCGAGGGCTTGGCTGCTGAACCGTTGCGGCTCGCGAGGAAAACTTGCACCGCGACCTCGTTGGCGGCGTTGAGGATTGCGCCGGTCGTGCCGCCAGCGTGGATCGCGTCGTACGCGAGGCCCAGGGCCGGGAAGCGGTCAAGGTCGGGCTCGTGGAACTCAAGCTTGGACATCGACGCGAGATCGAGGCGAGTCGCGCACCCCGGCGGGCGATGAGGGAAGCTCAGCGCGTACTGGATCGGCGCTCTCATGTCTGGCGCGCCGAGCTGCGCGATCATGGAGCCGTCGACGGTCTCGAGGATTGCGTGCACAATCGATTGAGGATGCACGAGCGCCGCGATGCGGCCGGGTTCGAGCCCGAAGAGCCAGTGAGCCTCGATGATCTCGAGCCCCTTGTTCATCAGGGACGCGGAATCGATCGTGACTTTCTCACCCATCGACCAGGTCGGGTGCTTGAGCGCCTGCTCGGGCGTGGCGTTGCGGATCTGGTCTTTGGTCCAGGTGCGAAACGGGCCGCCGCTGGCGGTGAGGATGGCTCGGGTGATCGAGGCTGGCGCAATCATCGGCGGGACGTGGGCCGAGACGATCGGTGTGGTGGCGTGCTCGACGGGCAGCGTTTGCAGGCACTGCCAGAGCGCCGAGTGCTCGCTGTCCACGGGGAACAGGCGCGCGCCGGAGCGGCGTGCGGCGGGGATGACCAGGCCGCCAGCGGCGACGAGCGTTTCTTTGTTGGCCAGCGCGACGTCGCGCCCGAGTTCGACGGCCGCGAGAGTCGCGGGGAGTCCGGCCGAGCCGACCATGGCAGCCATGACGATCTCGCAAGAGACTGTGCGGACAAGTTGGAGTGCCGAGTCCTGGCCGCGCATGGTGATGCGGGTTGCGCGCGATGATTCGCCGTCGGAGATGGCGACGTGCGGCACATTGAAGCGCTCGGCCTGCTCGGCGAGGAGCGTGGCGTTGCGGCCCGCGGCCAGTCCGACGACGCGTGTGAACGTCGGCCATTGCCCGCGCGCGTGCAGCGTGTTGAGGTGCGCGACGACTTCGAGCGTTTGTCGGCCGATCGAACCGGTTGAACCGAGGACGATCAGCCGGCGCTCGTGAGCGACGTCGGCGCGTGAGCTCGAGCCCGCGCCGCCGTTGAACTGGACGTTCGACGGCGTGTTGGAGGGTGAGTTCCCGAGGTTGTTATCCGCGTCGGCGTGCAAGGCCGGTCTACTCCGCCTTGGGGCGCTTGTTGAGCTCGCTTGGCATCAGCTTGCGGCGTGTGGAGTAGAGCAGCTTGGGCTTGGGGGCCGCGGGGACCGTCGGGGCTGGTGGCGATGTTGGTGGTGGGGGAGTAAAGTCGCGGCGCGGTTGCGGTGAGCTTGGCGCGGGTCGGGCGCCTTGGTCGCTTGCCCGGTTGTTGGGCGAACCACCGCCCTGTCCGCCGCCCTGTCCGCCACCCTGTCCGCCACTTTGTCCGCCGCTCTGTCCGGCGCTCTGTCCCTCGCCCTGCGCCCCACCCTGCCCGCCGCCGCTGCTGCGGCCTCGTCCGCCGCGACGTCGCCGGCGGCGCGGGCCGCCGCCCTGGCTGGGGCCGTCGAAGTCGTCGGATTCTGGACCGACGTTGTTGTTGTCGTTGGTGTTGGAGTCGTTGAGGCCAGTGCTCGCGGGCGGAGCGCCGTTCTCATTACCCGGCCCAGACTGGCTGGCACTGATCGGCGCGTTGGTCGAGGTGTTTATCGGGGTGTTCATCGGCGCGTTCATCGGGGTGTTGCCGCGTCGGTTGTTGCGGTAGCCGCTGGGCCGCGCGCCGCGGTCCTGCTGCGGTTCGTTGCGGCGATCCTGCGCGGGGAAGGCCGAGTCGTTGGGAGCGCTCTCGCCCTCGGCTGGTTGACCGAAGGCCTGCGGCGTTCTCATGCTCTGGCTCGGGCCATCGCTCGGCTCGTCTGCGAAGTTCGGTGCCGCGCCGTTGGCGGCCAGCTCATGGGTGCCAGCAGCGCCCGGCCCGCCCATCCCGGCGTTCGTCCCGCCGCCCACGCTTCCGCTACGTCCGCCGCGACGACGACGACGACGCTTGCGTCGCGGCTGACCGTCGGGCCCAAGTTCTGAGAGGCCATCGAGGCCTGCGTCGCGGTCTGAACCGGGGCCGCCTTCTTGATCACCGCTTGAGCCGTCGCGGGCGTTGGAGTTCTCCAGGCCGTCGCCGTGACCGATCCCTGAGTCCGCGTCGGAGCGCTGCTCTTGGGGGGTTCGTTGCTGCGATTGATTGGGTGGGCGCTGACCATTGGCGGAGCCGCGTGATTCGCCACCTTGTGGACCACCCTGTTGACCGCCCGAGCCGCCAGCCGCTGGGCCGTCGCCGCTCCGGCTGCGGCCTCGACCGCCGCGACGGCGTCGGCGACGCGTGCCGCCGCCCGCCTGATCGCCACCTTGATCGCCCGCCTGATCGCCCGCCTGATCGCCACCCTGATCGCCAGCCCGGTTACCAGCGCGCTCGCCCGCTCGATCAGCGGCCCTCCCGCCCTTATTCTCGTTCTCTTCCGGCAGCGGGCCCTCGTCGACTTCGATCGGGTGAGGCTCGGCCGATTCGTCCGCAGGATCTTCGATGTCGGGCTCGAGCGTCGGTGCCGCGTCGGTGTCGGCCCACTGGTCCGCGCCCTCGGGCGACGGCTCGGGCTGCCACTCGATCAACTCCTTCACCTTCCGCGCCAGAGGCAGGTTGGCGACATCAAGGTCCGCGTTGCCCTGGTCGTAGGCGTAGAACGAGACGCGATCGACCGGGATCGCTTCGCTGACGCGGACATCGACGTGCTTGCCGCTGGCTCGCTCGATGCGGCCCAGCAACTGGCGCTTGCTGCTAAGCAATTCGCCAGCCACGCGCGGGGCCACGACAAGTTCGACCCGTGCGACCCGCTCGGCGTCAAGGATCGCGGCCAGTTCACGCAGAGCGTCGGCCGCGACCGAGTCGGGGCGCTGCACGAGCCCGCGGCCGTGGCAGGTCGGGCAATCGACGAAGTGGATGCTCTCGTGGCTGCCGCGCATGCGCTGGCGAGTCATTTCGAGGATGCCAAAGAGGCTGATGGGCGCGGTGGTCGTGCGAGCCTTGTCGCGCTTGAGGCGTTCCTTGAAGCGGGTCTCGACGTCCTTGCGGTGGTGAGCGTGCCGCATGTCGATGAGGTCGTTGACGATGATGCCGCCCATGTCGCGCAGGCGAAGCTGGCGGCAGATCTCGTCCACCGCTTCGAGGTTGGTGCGATAGGCGTTGGTCTCGGCGTCCTTGGAGTCGCGCATCTTGCCGCTGTTGACGTCGATCGCGACGAGAGCCTCGGTCTGGTCGATGACCAGTCGGCCGCCGCCGGGGAGCGAGACCTCGCGGGCGTGGATGGTGGCGATCTGCTGCTCGATGCCGAAGGCGTGGAAGATCGGCGTCTTGCCGGGATAGTGCAGCAGCTTGGTCTGCGAGCGCGGGGCCACGATCTTCATGAAGCGGCTGGCACGCTGGAGCGCCACCTCGTTGTCGATCACGACTTCGTTGACGTCCGCAGTCAGTTGGTCGCGCAGGCTGCGGACCAGTAGGTCGCTCTCAGAGCAGAGCAAGCGCGGTTTTCCGGAGCCGATCTCGAGCCGCCGCTCCATGTCCTTCCAGAGCCGTTGCAGGTACGCCAGGTCGCGCTTGAGCTCGGCCTTGGTGCGGTCAAGCCCGGCCGTGCGGAGGATGAAACCGAACCCGTCGGGCAGGTCGAGCTGGTCAAGGATCTCGCGCATCTTGGCGCGCTGTTCTTCGTCCTCGACCTTGCGCGAAACGCCCACCTTGTCCATCTGCGGCATCATCACCAGGAACCGGCCCGGGATGCTGAGGTAGCTGGTGAGCGTCGGGCCCTTGGTGCCGACGCCCTCCTTCAACACCTGAACGGTGATCTCCTGGCCCCGGCGCAGGCACTGCTGGATCGGCGGCCTCTCGCGGCGCGGGGTCTTGTGCCCCACCCGCTCGGTGGTTTCTTCGACGTCCTCACCGGGGAAATAGCGCGGGTGAAGGTCGGAATAGTAGAGAAAGCCGTTCTCTTCGAATCAGAAGTCGATGAACGCGGCCTGGATCGCCGGCTCGACGTTCATCACGCGGCCGACGTAGATGTTCCCGACGCGGCTGGCGGCGGAGAAGCGTTCGGAGTTGAGTTCTTCGAGCTTGCCGTCCTCGACGATAGCGACGCGGCACTCATCGCCGGGGACGTAGTTGATGATCATCTGACTGTGAGACATTGGACCTCGCGAGGACCCTGCGGTCGTGGGGGGTGGCCCGCGCGGCTCGGCTCAGTGTGGATGCAGAGATTCCCGTTGCTCACGAAAAACCGACGGAGCCGCAGCCCGTGCGCAGGGCGCACCGGCATGTTCGGGCTTGTCGGAGGTGAGAGCGATGGAAATGAGATCCACGAGTGAGAAAAGCTCGCGCGGTGGCGCGGGCCGGGTTCGCGGGGGCCAAACAGGCCGGGGAGGTCGCACGCTCTCGACACGAGGTCGGGCACGCGGGAACACACCCAAGGCTGCTCGGTCCGTCGCGGGCGCCTCGTGCCCTCGTGTGGTTTTTCACACGCGGCTCGGGGCCCGGCGTCGCACCGGAGATTTTTTCCCGAGGCCCGCTTGAGGCAAGCTATTGCGGGCTTGCATCAAATCAATCGACGGAACGTCCGTCGAAGGCCTCGGGGACGATTTTGCGTGCTCGTTCACGGAGGAAAGCCGTGACCTGCACGTCCGAATCGAGCGTCATCGCGGTATGGGCGATGCGTTCGCACTGGCCGACGCTCACGCTGCGGATCATGCGTTTGATCCGCGGTATGGAGCCAGCGTTCACCGAAAGAGTACGCAGACCAAGCCCGATCAGCAACAGCACGTAATCCAGCTCAGCGGCCGCCTCGCCGCAGCAGGAGACCGGGATGTTGTGCCGCCGCCCCGCCCGCGCCACGTCGCGGACGAGCTGGATGACCGCCGGGTGGGCCGGGTTGTAGAGGCTGGCGATGCGCTCGTTGGTGCGGTCGACCGCGAGCGTGTACTGCACCAGGTCGTTGGTGCCGATGGAGAAGAAATCGACCTCGCGGGCGAAGACGTTGGCCATGATCGCCGCGGCCGGGACCTCGACCATCATCCCGATCTTCATGCTTCGGTCAAACTCGATGCCGTCCTCAGCCAAATCTTCCATCACGTCGTTAATGAGGTACTTGCTCTGGCGCAGCTCGCTGGTCGTGGTGATCAGCGGGAACATGATCTTCATGGGCCCGAAGGCCGAGGCCCGGACCAAGGCTCGCAACTGCCGCTTGAACATGGGCAAGGCTCGCAGGCAATAACGGATGCTGCGATTGCCCAGGAAAGGATTGCGCTCGGGGATTTCAGAGCGCGACTGGGTCATTTTGTCCGCGCCCAGGTCCATGGTGCGGATCGTGACAGGTCGGCCGCCAGCGAGTTCGAGGCAGCGTTTGTAGGCCTCGAACTGAGTTTTTTCGCTCGGTTCGTGGGTGCTGGTGAGGTAGAGGAACTCGGTCCGAAAGAGCCCGACGCCCTCCCCGCCCTGCTCGAGGACGCTGTTGACCTCGTCGGCGAACTCGATGTTGCCCAGCAGTTCGACGAGCGTGCCGTCGCTGGTGGCCGAGGGCAGGTTCTTGAGCTCGCCGAGGCTGAGCTTGAAAACGCGAGCCTGCTCGATGTAGGCGAGGTATTCCTGGATCTGTTCGTAGGTGGGGTTGACGATGACAATGCCGCGATCGCCGTCGAGGATCGCCATCGACCCTTCCTCGGCCGAGCGGGTCAGGTCTAGGCAGCCGACCACCGCCGGGATGCCCAGGGCTCGGGCGACGATGGCTGTGTGCCCCGTTTTTCCGCCCAGATCAGTCGCGAATCCGAGGATCTTGTTGCGATCGATCCCGGCCGTCTGCGAGGGGGTGAGATCGCGAGCGAAGAGGATGGTCCCCGAGTCGATCTTGCGTTGCTTGGAGCGCTGCCCGACGAGGTTGTGCAGCACGCGGGCCGAGAGGTCGTCCACGTCGTTGGCCTTGGTGGTGAAGGCCGAGTCCTTGTTGGTCCTGAACCGGTCGGCCAACTCGCCGAGCTTGGAACTCACCGCGAACTCGGCCGAAACCAGCTCTTCTTCGATCAGCTTACGCATCGGACTGACCAGCGCTTTGTCGGCCAGCATGATGGCGTGAAAGCGGAAGATCCCCGCCGTCTCCTTGCCCATCTGCTTCTCGGCCTGCTTGTAGACCTGGTTAAGTTCTTCGATCGACGCTTTGATCGCGTGGTCAAATCTCCCTAACTCGGCCTTGACATGCTCGGGCTTGATCGAGCGGCGCGGCGCCCGGCCGTACTCGGTCTCGAGGACCATGACCTTGCCGATGACGATGCCAGCGGAAACGCCGAGCCCACGATGGCTTTTCATCGAGCCCGAGGCGTCGTTTGGGGAGGGCGGCGTTGGAAGTCGGGGCTTGATGGGCACTGGGGCAGCATTGTACAGGGTTCGGCGCAGAGTTCTCGGGCACGACGTGAGCCAGGGCGTGCCGCCCCGAAACTTCATACAAGGTTCTTTGCCCCCGACCCCTACCAAACCACGAGATGTCGGACTTGCACGCCAAGCCGAGATATGGTCTACTATCTTGCGTCGACCGGTCTGGCCGCTCCTAGCAAACCAGTGTTGGCGAGGTTTCTGAGCCGATGCCGCCGACATGTGCCGCAACAGGACAAGCCGTCCTCTGCGAAATTTGCCCAATCTTCGATGGAGTCTGCCCGGGTCGCGTTCGATCTTGGGACGGAGCTTCCCAAAGTTCGTGAATAGATGTGTTCCGCTCGGCCGATGATGGCTGACGAGAGTGTTGGTTCCTCGAGGCGTACAGCGCCCCCGACACTCGATCGTGAAGTCGAAAGATCCCCGAGTGTTCCGGCCTTGTGCCGCGATCGTGGTTGTAAATGGTTTTGTGATTGGGTTTATGACTGGTTTTGTGATTCGTTTTGTAACGGGTTCGCCGTTGAGGCGGCGTGCGGCCGAGCACGAGAGAACGTGCCGCGGTTTCTGGTTCTGAATTCCTTCACGTTTTTATGGTTTGGTGCGTGCGGTGCCGTCTTTCTCACCCAGACGTGCCGGTGGCTCTTGAGAGCGCGACGCGCCTGAGCAAGACGCGGCCGACCCGCGAGCTCACGAGAGATTCAGACGGGTTGCGGATCGCTTGAGAAGCGTTCACGCAACCTTCGTTCGAGTGTGATTTGAGTGTCAGTTGTGAGTTTTCAGAGTTCGATAGGCCTCGGCACTTCCAATGCCGGGGCGGAGGGTTTCACGTGGGAGTTGGTCAAAGCAGGCCTCAACGTCGTCGGCGCGGTCGCGGACGCGGTGGGCAAGGTGGTGGTAGTAGTGGGCAGCCGAGCGGTCCCGGCAACGGCCAGGGCAATGGCCAAGGTGGCGGCCAAGGTGGCGGTCCCGGCAACGGTCAGGGCGGCGGTCAGGGCCAGTCACGCGGGCCCGGGCAGTCCGTGCAGTCCGGCCACGGTTCCAACCACGGCTCGATGAACGCCAACAACAACGCCAACAACAGCGGCGGCCAATCCAACGGCTACGGCGGGCGCCCGCCTCACTCCCCCTCCGTCGTCGTCGGGCTCGAAGGCTTCGACCCGCTCCCGGGCTCGTTCATCAAGCCCTTCGAAGAACTCACCACTATCGACCCCCAGCCACGTCTCACGCTCGAATTCCCCGGTTGCCCTCCTTCCAACCGCCTCATCGACCTGTTCTGCCCGATAGGCCGCGGGCAACGCGGGCTGATTGTCTCGCCCCCCAAGGCTGGCAAGACCACGCTCCTCAAAGACATCGCCACTGGCATCCTTCGCAACTACACCGACGTCGACGTCGTCGTCATGCTCGTGGACGAACGCCCCGAAGAAGTCACCGACTTCAAGCGCACCTTCGCCGACGGCGGGCTGGCGGGCGGCGGAAAGCTCTGGAACGCCGCACGCTGTCGCGTCGTCGCCTCCAGCAACGACCACGGCGTTGAGAAGCACATCCAGGTTTCGATCCAGACCATCGACCGCTGCAAGCGCATGGTCGAGTGCGGGCGGCACGTCGTGGTGGTCCTCGATTCGCTGACCCGACTGGGCCGGGCGTTCAACAACAGCCGCCGCCACGCCAACAGCGGCCGCACCCTCTCGGGCGGGCTCGACAGCCGCGCCCTCGAAGTCCCCAAGCAACTCTTCGGCAGCGCCCGTAACACCGAGGACGGCGGCAGCCTGACCATCATCGCAAGCTGCCTCGTCGACACCGGCAGCCAAGGCGACCAGGTTATCTTCGAAGAGTTCAAAGGCACCGGCAACATGGAGCTGATCCTGGACCGCAAGATCAGCGAGCAGCGTCTGTTCCCGGCCATCAACCTCGCCGCCAGCGGCACGCGTAAAGAGCACCTGCTGATGGACGAGACGGAGCTGAAGACCATGACCGCGCTGCGGCGCCGCTTGCTGTCGATGCCGCCGCCGATGCAGATCGAGCAGTTGCTGGGGGCGTTGAAAAGGTTCAAGACGAACGCGGAGCTGGTGGGCGGGGCGGGGTGAGCTGCGGGGCGATCGCTTTTCTCTTTGAATTACGCTGAGCAATTCACGAGATAGTTTCCTGTCTCGCACCGATCAAGCGTTGACGCAGCGCACCGTCGCGCGCAGTTTCTCACGGCCCGCGCTGCCGCGCGATACCCGCGACGACTACCTCCCCGCGCGTGGGTAGTTGATCCAGCCGAACTTGCGATCGTTAAACGAACCGAAGCGGAACCAGGTGCCGTCTTTGCCGGTCGCGGACGCGTAAAAATCGTTCGCATCGAGATCCCCGTGCTCCTGCTTGGCACCGTCCAAGCCGGTCGGTCCTTGGAAGAGCATCGCGTCCCCCGAGAGCAGCACCATGTACCCGCCCTTGTTGTGCCGGGTGGTGATCTGGTCGCCGTTCCCCCACTTGCCGTCGTCGTTCTCCCAGTTCCAGACGCTCTCGTTCTCTTCCACGAAGACCGGGATACCGCGCAGCGCGGTCAACTGCGAGCTCTGGTCGGGCGTGAGCGCGTTGGGGTACGAACTCGCTTTCGCCGGCATATACGCCACGCGTGACTGCACGGCGAGCTTGGCGCCCTTGGCGTTCTCTGGCATGGTGTAGTCAAAGTCCACGCCCGTGACCCCGCCCCACATGTTCTTGGCCCGCCCCTTGGGGGTTTCGATTCTGTTGGGCCCGCGCCGCTTGTTGGTCGGGCACTCGGCCACCTTCTGCGCATCGTCCACGTACTTAAAGAGGAACCCGCGCTCGCGCGTCGTCGTGCCGCGGTTGACGCTCGCCCATTTATCGCTGTCCCAGACCGTGTCCTTGTTGTCCTGGGCGTACATGATCGCCGCCAGCCCGAGCTGCCGCGTGTTCGACAAGCAAACAACGGCCTGCCCTGACGCCCGCGCCTTGCCCAAGGCCGGCAGCAGGATCCCGATCAGGATCGCGATGATCGCGATCACCACCAGCAGCTCGATTAGCGTGAACGCCCCCCGACACCCGCACCGCACCACGCGCCGACCCACGCGCCGACCCAAGAGCCGACCCAAGAGCATGTTCATTCTTTCAATCCTTCTTTCTCGAAGCCTCGAGCGGGGATTTAGGCGGGCGTTGGCCTCCCAAGGCGGCTCAGACTGTTCCCCTGAACCAGGATCAGAAACTGTTTCAGAATCATTATAACCTACACCACAGGCACCGCCGACGCAAGCCGATCGCGCAGCCTAAATCACGATCGAAACCCAGACCAGGATCGAATCGAGAGCCAGCCGGGTGCGCCCGAGTGTGCGAAGAACTCGTCCAAACGAGCGCGAGCTCATCGGGCAACAGCCACGACCCAACCAAGAACCAAGCACGCAACTCGGTTCGAGACCGATTCCGTTCGACGTACTCGTTGCCGCCCGCGTGAGAAAGCTGTTCCCGGGATAGAACGGCGCCGCGACAAGCTGGGTGCCGAAGCAAAGAAACGAAGACACGATCGCCGCGAAGAGCCCGAGACGTATGGCGGCCAGCGCAACGGTGCGGCCAGATCCGCTATGAGCTGTGGTTCAGGTGTCATTGAGAAAGCGCCAGTCCATGTTTCGTGGGTGGCTATCGCCACGAACGCGTGCGACACGACGCTTGTAACGCACCCCCTTTCTAGGGGGTGCTGAGATAGGGGAAATTTTCTGGCATGCCGGGCACCGCCGATCGGTAACTATCTATTGACAATCAGACCGATGTGATCTGGACGAAGCTGACGTTGCCAGATCATCAACTCTTGCGATGAAGTTTGTGAAAGGAAGGACCATGGCGAGCACCCCGTCTCCGTATGCCGTCAAGAATAGCGGAAAAAGCTGGGAAGTCTGGGATCTCAACGCGAACGAGGTGTTGGCCACGTTCGATTCGTGGCGCGACGCCGAAACCTGCCAGAGCGCTTGCGAACTGGCTCGCCGAGACGCTCAGGCAGAAACATTGCGGTTCGTGCCCTCGCTGACTCAATCTCTCTCGCGTTATGTCGGATCGCGGCCGGTGCCCACCGTCAGCCCGTATCCGATCGGCAGTATCCTGACGATGCAGAGAGCATAACGAGAGGCTTCGATTCGGCGTTGCTCGCTGAAGTGCTAAGCGACGTCCGCTTCGAGCAGATTCGGCTCATCTGTATTCATTGAATACGAACGCAGTGAAGGCAGAGAGGATCAGAGGAACGCGGAGCCGCGTCACTGTTGAAAGCAAAGACTCGAGCTTGAACGAGGTCTTCTCACAGGCCTCACTCTAAGTTCCTCTGACACTTCTCTGCTCGCTCTGGGTTCTTTCCAGGCAGTGCATCTCAACCGAAAACAATCTAAACCTCTGGCCTCATCATCGGGAACAGCATCACATCTCGGATCGTCCGTTGGTTCGTCAGAACCATCACCAGCCGATCGATCCCCAGCCCTAGGCCGCCAGCCGGTGGCATCCCTACTTTCAGCGCCCTTACAAAGTCTTCGTCAAAGTTGCGGAACGTCGATTCCTCATCGTCCAGCCCTTTCAACTGTTCACGGAACTTCGCTTCTTGCACGTCCGGGTCGTTCAGCTCGGTGTAGTGCGGCGCGATCTCCATGTGCGCGATGAACAGGTCCGCCCGGTCGGCCAGCGTCGGGTCGCTGGGCTTGGGTCGCGTCAGCGGCGAGATCGCGCTCGGGTAATCCGTGATAAACGTGGGCCGCGACGGGTCCACGGTCTTCTCGGCAAACGTTTCGAAGAGTTCGTTGACGATGAACGCGTCGTCGATCGGCTCGCCCTTCTCGTTCTTGACCTTCAGCCCGCGCCGCTGCGCCTCAGCCCGGGCCTTGGCGATGTTGGCCATCTCGAAGCCGAGGTTCTTCTCGAACAGCGAGCCGTACGTCACGCGCAGGAACGGCGAGCCGTAATCGATGGAAAGCTCGCCAAACGGCAGACGAAGGTCGGTTTCTGCAACGGACGCGGCAGGCTCCTCGGCGGCGTTCGCGTTCGCCTGGACATTCGACCGGACGTTCGACCGGACAACCATCGTCGCTGCGTCGCGGATCAACCCCTCCGTCAGGTTCATCACTGTCGTGACATCGCCGAAGGCCTGATAAACCTCGAGCATCGTGAACTCAGGGTTGTGCTGCTTATCGAGCCCCTCGTTGCGGAAGTTGCGGTTGATCTCGAAGACCCGCGGCAGCCCGCCCACCAGCAACCGTTTCAAATAAAGCTCGGGCGCGATCCGCATGAACAGGTCGATATCTAGCGCGTTCATGTGCGTGCTGAAAGGCCGCGCCGCCGCGCCGCCCGCGAGCGTCTGCAACATCGGCGTTTCAACTTCAAGGAAATCACGAGCTTCCAAGTACTGCCGCATCCGCGTCACGATCCGCGAGCGCAGCGTGAACACGCTCAGCGTCTCGGGGTTGGCCCACAGGTCCACGTAGCGCTGCCGGTACCGGATCTCCGTGTCCTGCAGCCCCGCGTGCTTCTCCGGCGGCGGCACCAGGCACTTGCTCGCGGGCGAAAGATCGTCGGCCCAGATCGTGACCTCGCCCGTCTTGGTCTTCATCAACCGCCCGCGCGCGACCAGCACGTCACCGAGGTCGGTGAGCTTGCCAAGCTGAAAACCGGTCGCAACGCACTCGCGCTGGCTGACCGCAACTTGAACGTCGCTCGTGTGGTCGCGCAGGTTCATCCACACCAGCTTGCCGTTATCACGATGAAGCACAACCCGGCCTGCGACGGTGACGGTCGGCCGAGTGTCAACGATCGGGCCGCCCGCCCCGCCCGCCGCCTTGGCGTCCTTGCTCGCCTGCTGGTGGGCCGCGTCGGCGTCGGCGTCGTACCGCTCGCGCGCCAGCTTGATGTCGGCGATAAGATCCGTCTCCCCTGTCCGCTGCCCGTAGGGTTTCAACCCAAGCGCGGCCACGGCCGCCCGGTTCTCGCGGCGCTGAGCCTCGAGCTTGTGAGTTGGAACGGGGACAGAAGGGGTGGGGTCGGTGGTGGTCATGGGTGCTTTCACAGGGACATCGAGATTCTGACGCGGATGATAGAGCGGGTCGGCGGCGATCAATCACTCTCGCGTGCGGCCAGCGTGCCCGCCCACGCCGCTCGGTACCGTGCCGCCATCGCCTCCAGCGACGACGGGATCACCCGCACCTGCCCCACCACGCTCATGAAGTTCACATCTCCCGACCACCGCGGCACGAGATGCACGTGCAGATGCTGCGGCACGCCCGCGCCCGCGGCTCGGCCCTGGTTGATCCCGACGTTGATCCCCTGCGGCTCCAAGGCCCGCTGCATCAGCTCCATCGCCAATTCTGTAAGCAGCCAGAGTTGAGCGCGCTGTTCTGGGCCGTAATCCAGCAGCGTCGGCCGCGGTTCGCCCAGCGCCACTAACAGATGTCCGTTCGAGTACGGGTACGCGTTGAGCAGCACCATGCCCGCGTTCGTGCGCACGATCACGTGGTTCTTCTCATCCGCGTCTGGGTCGAGCCAGTAGTCGCGCAGGAACGAGCCCGACCACGGCGGCGCACCGCTCGCCAGCTTTACGCCAGCCTTGGGCACGGGCTCTTTCGCGTCCATCGATTCCAGATATCGCAACCGCCACGGCGCTTGCAAGGCTGGTGGGACGTGCGGCTGGCTGGTGAGATTCGACGCGAGGTTTGGGTTCGTCGGCGTGGACATGGCAAAGCCTAGACGAGCCCCGCCGATCGGAACCTAATCTTTGACCCTCTGCTCGCTGTCACACTGGAGTTTTCATGCACCAACTCACCACCCAACGCATCATCGTCACCGGCGGGGCCGGGTTCCTGGGCCGATCGATCTGCCGCCTGCTCCGCGAGCGTGGCGTCGCTGATGATCGTGTCTTCGTGCCGCGCCGCCGGGACTACGACCTGACCGACGCCGCGGCCGTGCGTCGTCTTCTCGCCGACGCGTTCCCCGGCTCGGGCGCTTCGCTCATCATCCACGCTGCGGGCTTTGTCGGCGGCATCGGCGCTAACCGCCGCTATCCCGCGCGTTTTTTCGCCGACAACCTCATGATGGGGCTCAACCTCGCCGTCGAGGCTCAGCGTCGCGGGCTCATCGAGCGCGAGCTCAAGTTCGTTCAGATCGGCACCATGTGTTCCTACCCCGCCGCCGCACCCATCCCGTATCAAGAAGAAAGCCTCTGGACCGGCTATCCCGACGCCGTCAGCGCGCCCTACGGCGTCGCCAAGCTGGCGCTCTGGCAGATGCTCGACGCGTTCCGTCTCGAGCACGCGCTCCGCTCGGCCTATCTCATTCCCGTGAACCTCTTCGGCCCCGGCGACAACATCGCTGACCCCGAGAACTCGCACGTCGCCGGTGCGCTGGTCCGCAAGTTCGTCGAGGCCGCGGCCTTCAACCACGCTGAGGTCGTGTGCTGGGGATCGGGCGCACCCACGCGCGATTTTTTGTTCATCGACGACGCCGCCGAGGGGGTGCTGCGGGCCGCTGAAGAGATAGACGAGCCGAGCCCGATCAACCTAGCCTCGGGCCGCGAGGTCTCGATCAAGCAGCTTGCCCAGACCATCGCCAAGCACGCCGGGTACCGAGGGCGGATCACCTGGGACACCAGCAAGCCCGACGGCCAGGCTCGACGCTGTCTCGATATTTCAAGGGCAAAGCGCGTGCTGAACTGGGAGCCCAGGGTCGCGCTCGACGAGGGATTGAAGCGCACCGTGGAGTGGTACAAAGAGATGGTCGTGCCATCTGCCTGAATCAGCACTCGCTATTTTCGCTCCGTCCGGCAAGTCAGGATCAGGAGTCCGTCTTCCGACCTGATCGCCAGCACTCGCACGCGCCGGCCATCGCCCAGCGTCAGGGTCGGCGTCACCGTCAGCGGCGTGTCGCCCGTGAACGCGCGCAGCAACGCCGCCGTCTCCGGCAGATCGCGGAGCTCGCGCGGCAACGCCACCATGTTCCCAGCGCTCGCGCTCGATAAAAGCAGCGACGTTGGTAGCGGCAAACTTCCGACACCGACACTCTCGGCCCGCATCCACAGTGAACCGTCGGCCGCCAATTCCGGAACCAGCGACGCTGAAACAATGCGCGCCGCGCTTTTGGAACTGTCGTTCCTCGATACCTGAGGCGTTGATTCCCGGATCCGTGCGCCGACGTGGATCATCCCGCGCGCGAACTCGACCTGAACCTGCTCGACCTGCTCGGGCCACGCGAACGTCCGAGGCTTGCTCTTGATAGTCAGCGCGATCTGGCCAGAACTCGGGGCACTGTCGGGGCCCTGACTCGCCACCCACTTGGGAAGCCGCGCGTTCACCCATGCGTTGGCGTCCGCGGCCCGGATGGCGATGGTCCATGGCTCGCTCTGATACGCGCCCGGCCCGGGCGGACTTCCTGCGGCGGGCTTGGCCGAGGGCCGGACCAGCCGCATGATCTCGACGATCTGGTTCTCGAGGTCGGTCCCTACGCGGATCGTTGCCGCGCTGCGCGGGTCGATGCTGCGCCACCACGACGGCGCTCGAGCCATCATCCTCATGGTCAGCGGCACCCCGATCGCCGCGCTCACCGCCACGCCAACCGTGCCGAGGATCACCGCTCGCCCGATCGCTGTCCGCCCGATCGCTGTCCGCCGGATCACCGTCGGCCTGATCAGGGCCCGGCGGCCCGACCGCGCAGCGCCGTCTCCGCTCTCCCCGGGCTGGTTTGATCGAGAGCGCGACAGGTCGGAGAGCTTCGCGCTGAGTCGATCAAACAACCTCGCGGCGTCGGGAGCGCGAGCGGAGGTCGTAACCGGGAGGCTCTGCAAGGATTCGGACGACATCGGCCGCTCTGAGTAGGGGTGCTATTTCTTCGTGGGTACGGGCGTCGGTACGGGCGCGGGTGCCCCGGCTGGCTTGGGCATCAATTCTTTGATCGCCGCGGGGATCTCGAACGCGTCGGAGGCGACTTTGTTGAACTCAACGCTCGTGACCGTGACCGACTGCACCGAGTTCGCGACCTTCGAGGTGGTCTTGGTCGGCACCAGAATATCGCCGAACTTCTTGAACTCGGCGTACGACGTGTCCACTCCAAGGTCGCCCGAGGCCGTCGGACGAAGCACGATCTGCCCCACCAATAGCCCCGATTCAATATCAAAGAACAGCGTCGCTTCGCGCGGCTTCTCCGAGTTCTGGCCGGGTTCCACGCCGCCCTTGACGGGCTCGGAGATCGGCGTCGCGGTGAGCTTGTAGCACGGCTTGCCGTCGCGCTCTTCCACGCCCAGCACTCGCAGATCGAACTTAGATCCAAGGCTGAGCGGGCGGTAAAAATCGCACGTCAATGCTCGGTACGAAAGCTCGGAGCCCGAAAGTAATCGCTTGCTCGTGGGCGTGAGGTCCCACGCGACCGACCCGTCATAGCCCTGGATCTGGTCGCCCCCCAACGTGGGCGACGAGACGACGACGATCCGACGATCTGGCGCGGCCGCGATCAACTTAAAATCGGCCTTGACCCCCGTCATCTCGATCGAACCTGAATCGACCCGGCTGGTGATCTTGCGCAGCGCGTCCTCGCCACCCAAGGCCGCAACGTACTTCGAAACGATCTCCTTCGCAGAAGGAACCGCGACCGCTGGCACCGGCTTGATCGCGCCGAGAGCTGAATCTGCTGGCGGAGCCGAGGCTGGTGTAACCTGAGCGAGGGCAGAGGCTGAGAGTGAAAGCAACGCGGTCAAGGCCGTTACGGCCGTCACGGCCGACGCTCTGGCTGATACAACACTCGTTCGTGCGGTCTTGTTCATACGTGGCATCCTCAAGCTCGGGCAGCTTTTCGCGCAGAGCACCTCTCGTGCGCGACGCACAACAATAGCACAACGGCGCGGCGTATTGCCAGCACCCGGCGTGCTCGGTCGCACCGCCGGAAAGTTCACTCAATTGGCTCAAGCTTTACCGATTGTTCACGAGAAGCTGACAGTGTTCCCGGATGTCCCGCCGCCCGCACTCTGTTCGGGCGCGTGACCTTGGGCTTGGCCGTGCTCGCCCGAATCGTCGTCCTCGTACTCGTCCTCGCGCTCGGCGTTGAGCTTCTCGATGTTGAGGACGCGGACCAGGCCGTCCTTCAGACGCCGCTCGCCGAAGTTGATGATCAGCCCCAGGTCGAGGTCCGCAGACTTGAGTTGAGCCCGCAGTTGAGCCCGCTCGAACCCGCCGATCTCGCCCGGGCGGTTGAGCAGCGTGACGATGAACTTGCCTTCGACGTAGAGGTCCGCGACCACGGTGCCGATTTTGGCACCCTTGTACGTCACGTCGAGCGTGTGTGCGAACGAGCCTAAGACGCCGACGGTCTGGAGTTCGCTGGCCAGTGCCGCGCGATAGACGTCGATCGTGTAGCCCGGGCCCAGCGTGCGGTGCACGTCGATGGCGCAGCCGATGACCTTGCGGCTGATCTCCGTCAGGGCCGGATCGAGCTCCGACAGCGGCATCCCGCGCCGCTCGTGAGAACCGCCGTACCCACCCTGAGACCCGCCGTAGGCACCCTGCTGATTGCCCTGCTGGTTCGAGCTGTATCCGCCCCTGCCCCCGCCAGAGCCGTAGCCCTGACCCGCGCGAGCCCCCCCTGTTCCGGTGGACGAATCGTGAGAGCCGCGGGTGTAGTCATTCCGAAATTGGTCGTTGTGCATAGCGTGTTTACTCCGAACGAGGCCGATTCAAGGCCGTGAACTCTAAAGGCGGGGTACGGCAAGGAGAGGGGAACAGAATATCAAGAAATGATGAACCTCGTTGAGTAAAACGGACAGGAACACGAATTTTCACAAAAAATACAATAAACAATCTTCATGCGACAAACCGACGAGAAACCAGTCTCAAAAATTATCGGGCACCTCGGAGCACCAGAGCGGCATTTTGCCCCCCGAGCGCGGACGTGCAGACCAGCACGTTCCGCAACTTGGCCTGTCGGGCGAGCGTGGCTCCCGCTTGAAGATCCGAGGCCGGTTGTCCCGCATGAATCCGCGCTGGCAAGGTCTGATGCAGGATGCACATAGCCCCGACCGCGACCGCGAGCCCTCCGTTCCCTGCCATGGCATCCCCCAGGTTCGGGTTGAGCGTCACGAGCGGGATCGAAGCGAGCCGCCCTCCAAAGACCGCTCGAAGCGTGTCGGCCTCGGTCGCGTCCATTTCCGGGATGCCAGACGCGTGCGGCACAATCGCGTCGATCTCGTCAGGCCTCACCCCAGCGTCTGACAACGCGCTCTCGATCGCACCTTGCAGCCCCTCGTCAACCCCCGCTGGCACAGCCCGGCCCGCGAGGTGCAGGTGCTCGGGCCCCGATTGGCCTGCCCCGAAACCAGCCACCTCCGCGTAAATCTTTGTGCCACGAGCTTTGGCCGACGCGAACTCTTCGAGGATGATGATCCCCGCTCCCTCACCCAACAACCCGCCGGTGGCCGCCGGGTCATACGGAAGAATCAGCGAACCGCCGTCCGTTCGAACGCCCGTTTCCGCCAATCGCCCCGCCAAGTTCATCCGAAAGACGCCCATGAGATTGATCTTGGACTCGGCACCACCTGAAAAGCAGAGGTCGGCCGCGCCACGCTGGATCACACGCACGCTCTCGCCGATCGACAGCAGACCGCTCGCCTCCTGGCATGTGATCGTGTTGCTAGGCCCCTCGGCCCCGTGCAGGATTGTGACGTGGCAGGCTAACATGTTGGGCAGGTACTTGAGCAGCCACAGCGGCTGCAGGTTGTTCATGCCCCCGGTCCCGCCCTGACGAGTTCCCCAGGCCCGGACGTCGAACCCGCCCGCGTTGACGTTGCTTAGGTCGTCGGTCTTGGCGCTCGCCAAGGCCGATGCGATTTCGTCGGCCTCCATAGCGATCAACCCCGCGCCGATCTGGCACCCGATCCGTCCGGCCGGGTATGTCGTCTGGCCCGTCGCCTCGCCCTCGACATCAGTCCCCGCGCTCGCGGCCGCGAGCGTCGCTCGCGTGACCAACCCGGCGTCCTCGACGGCAAACTTGGCCGCCCCGACCGCCAGCTCGATGTCTCGCGCCATGACCTTCACGGCCTTGCGGTAGTACTTGGGGACGTGGTCCTTGGCGGAAAAATCCTTCACCTCTCCCGCCAGCCGGCACGGGTGGCCCGAAGTGTCGAATCGCGTAATCGGCCCGAGCGCCGAGCGCCCGGCCAGCAGACCCTCCCAAAGAGACGTCGCCCCAACGCCCAAACCCGTCACCGTTCCCAGACCCGAAATGACAACTCGTCGTGAAGACATCGTGGGCAATTCTATTTCACCCGGAACCGCGATGTGAAGCAGAACCAGAATCACGAATAAGCGTGCGATCTTCTTCGAATCAACGTAGATCCGGCGCCGCGCCGTTCGCGCCCGGCCGCTTTCCGCCGAGATGGGCAGGGGAGTGAGCCTGAGATTGTCGGGCGCGGTCGAGAATGTCCGCGACGATCACGTTAAACTCAAGGCTCGAGAGCGGATCAACCTCGCACTCCCCGCGAACGACCTTCCGCAGGTACGTCCACTCGTTCTCCAAGTGCGGCGGCTTGCTCGGAGGCTTCACTTTCCTCAGCGGGGCGTTCTCGTCACGCAGCTGCAGGTCGTCCCACTTGCCAGCGTGGATCGATCCGTGCTCGGTGAAGATGTCCGCTTCTTTATTGTCGTGCGTCCAGGCCCATGACGCCTCAATCACGGCCGTGGCGCTCGGGTAGGTCAGCACGATCGTCGCGTCGTCATCGACACGCGGGTACATCGCGGGCTTGAGTGTGGTCGCGCTGGCGGTCACGCTCGTGGGCCGCGCGCCGTTCATGATCCAGGTCGAGATCACGGCCCCGTAGCATCCAAAGTCCACGATCGCCCCGCCGCCGTTCTGATCTGGATCGGTGAGCCAGTCGACGAACTCGGGCCCGCAGCCGATCTCCTTGGGCCCCTTGTGCCCGTGCCGGAAGACCATCTTGCGCACCGGCGACATCTCTCCAGACTCGACGAGCCGCTTGGCTTCGCGCACCGAGGCGTACCAGCTTGTCTCAAAGTTGGTGAGCACCAGCACGCCATGCCGATGCGCCAGCTCTTCGAACCGCTGGGCGTCTTGGTTGCTAAAGGCGAGCGGCTTTTCGAGGAGCAGATGGACCTGGCGCGGCGCGCAGGCTTCGACGGCGGCGCGGTGGCCCTTGATCGAGGTCATGACACTCACGGCCTCGGGCTTGGCGGCGTCGAGCATCGCGTCGAGCGAGGCGTGGTACAAGCCCGGATCGAGCTTGTATTTGGCCGCGAGCCGGTCAAAGAGCGCGCGGTTTGGCTCGGCGATACCGACGATCTGAAGGTCGTTGCGTTGAGAGGCCTGCCAGAGCAGGCCCTCGACGTGGCCGTGCACAAGCCCGACGATCCCGATGCGCAGCGGGCCCGTCGCGGACGAGATTCGGAGCGGAGCCTTGGCGGTCTCGTCGGCCTCTGGCGGAGCGCCCGCGCTCGAGCACGCGAGAGAACCGAGCAGAAACACGATCGCAACAACGATGCTGTGATACGGCATGTTCCGAGCGTAGCTCGGCTCGCGTTTGCGCCCGCTTGTTCCATCTTCTCTAGACTGTTCCCGTGCGACTCCCCCACACCAGCCTCCCGCTCTGGCCCGGCGGTATCACCTCCGCACGCTTTGCCAGCGCTGTCCGGACCGACTCGCCCGCTGGCTGCCAGATCGGCCTGATCGGGCTGGCCGACGACTTGGGCGTGCGGCTTAACGGCGGACGCTTCGGCGCGGCCGAGGGTCCAAAGCTTTTCCGAGACGCCCTCTCTCGCTATGGCGTTGCGAACCCCGAGGGGATGGAATGGCCCAAGGTCTTCGACGCTGGCGACGTGATCTCGTCGGGGACCATGAGCGAGAGTGGGCTGGCCGAGACGCATCGGCGCGTGACCGAAGTGACCAATGCGGTGCTTGATCTCGGGCTCTTCCCCGTCGCCATCGGCGGCGGTCACGACTTGACCTTCCCGTTTGTACGAGCCGTCGCGGCCAAGTTCCCTGGTATGAGCGGCGCGTACGCCGACGCTCATCTTGACGTGCGCGAGCAGGCCGGGTCGGGCATGCCGTTCCGCCGCTTGGTAGAAGAATGCAAGGTCGGGCCGCTGTGGGTCCACGGGATGCGGCCGCTGGTGAACGCGGCCGAGCACGTGAGGTGGTTCTTGGCGCACGGCGGTCGGGTCGCTGGTGAGGACGAGCGAGAAGTTGAGCGAGATATCGACCTTGCGCCGCCGTTCGCGGGCGGCGAATCATCACACCAGCGTGACCTGTTCGTGAGCTTCGACCTTGACGTGATCGACGCGGCTCATGCGCCCGGCGTGAGCGCGATGAACCCGGCGGGCTGGAGCACGCAACGAGCCGAGCGTTTCGTTCGCGCCGCTGGCCGAGACCCGCGCGTGCGCTGCTTCGACATCATGGAACTCTGCCCCGATCACGACGAGAACAACCGCACCGCGCGGGTCGCGGCCTTCCTGTTCCTGACCTTCCTCGCCAGCTTCGCGGAGCGTGGTTCGTGAGCGTGCTGGTCTGTAACGCGCGCGTGCTGACGCTTGCCAAAGGCTCGAGGCCGCGCCGCGCGTTGAATGATCAGACAGCCGATTCATCGAGCGATCTGTCGAACGCTGGCGGGCTCGGCGATCTCTCCATTATGCCGCGCGGCGACGTGCTGATCGAGGGCTCGATCATCACGGCCGTCGCGCCGCAGATCTCGACGTTCAAGCCCGCCGACACCACCATCGACGCCGCGGGTCGTGTGCTGATGCCGAGCTTTGTCGACGCCCACACGCACGCCTGCTGGGCTGGCGACCGCACCGACGAGTGGCAGCGGCTGTTGCGTGGCGAGCCTTATCTGGACATCCTCAAGAGCGGCGGCGGGATCATGTCTACCGTGCGATCGGTGCGGGCCGCGAGCGAGCGCGAGCTGACGCAGTTGCTCGTCGAGCGGCTCGGCGTGATGCTGCGGCACGGGACGACCACGGTCGAAGTGAAATCTGGTTACGGGCTTTCGACCGAGCACGAGCTGAAGATGCTGCGAGCGATCCGCGCCGCCGCGAGTTCCTGGGCGGGCACGGTGGTGGCGACGGCACTGCTGGGGCACGCGATTGATAAGGACGTGCCGGGGTTTGTTGAGCAGACGATCAGCGAAACGCTCCCGGCCGTGTCGCGCGAGTTCCCCGGCATCACCATCGACGCCTACTGCGAAAAGACCGCGTGGTCGCTGCGGGACACGGTGCGGCTCTTCGAGGCCGCTCGCGCCGCGGGCCACCCGGTGCGCGTTCATGCGGATCAGTTCAACAGCCTGGGCATGGTGGGCGAGGCGGTGCGGCTAGGAGCGTTGAGCGTGGACCATCTTGAGGCGTCGAGCGTTGAAGATCTGGACCTGCTGGCGGAATCTGGAACCTTCGGGGTGATCCTGCCGGTCTGCGGGCTGCACACCGATGGCCGCTACGCCAAAGCCCGCGAGTTCATCGACGGCGGCGGATTGCTGGCGGTGGCGAGCAACTGCAACCCTGGCTCGGCCCCGTCGGTTTCGATGCCGCTGGCGATCGCGCTGGCGACGCGCTTCTGCGGGCTTTACGCGAGCGAGGCGATCGCCGCGACGACGGTCAACCCCGCGACGCTGCTCGGTTTGAATGACCGCGGCACGATCGCGCCCGGTCAGCGAGCCGACCTCGTGCTCCTTCGCCACCACGACGAGCGGATGCTGGCGTACGAATTGGGCGGGAACCCGGTGGACGTCACGATCTGCGGCGGGAACGTCGTCGGGTAGGCTCTCGCGTGAAGCGCAGAGAACCAGCCCCCGAGCGTGCTGGGGGCTGGTCGCGAGCTGGACGTGAGTTGGTCGGGAGTTGGTCGTGGGCTGGATGTTCTCTGGAACTTTTAGCAGCCGCGCTCGAACGCCTGCACGAAGGCGTCGAAATCGTCGCCGGTCACGAAGCCGTCCTCGATGAAGTCGGCCGAGATGTCGCCGATTTCGAAGGCGTCGACGTACGCGTCAAAGTCGTCTCCGGTCACAAAGCCGTCCTGGTCGAAGTCCGATCCGCAGAAGAACGTCGCCGAGCCGAAGTTGGCCTGGAACGGGATGCACCAGACCGAGATCGCGTTGATGTCGTTGAGAGACTCGCCGGGCAGGAGGTCGATGTCCAGCGACTCGCCGTTGAACACACTCCCGAGCAATTGCGGGCCGACGTAACGCCCGCTGGAGGCGAACAGCGCGTCGTTGTCGTTGGCGGCGACGACAAGGCGTACGTCCACGCCGCCGCCGTCGAAGTAAAAGTTCCGGATCGTGATCTTGCTCGAGTTCAAGATCTCGACCGTGCCCGAGACGTTGTGAAAGATGGTGCTCAGTTTGGCTCGCGAGCCAGCTGGCGGGGTGTTTGCAAGCGTCGGCACGCACAAAGCCGCGGCAGCGAGCGCACCCAGAAGGGTCAAGGATCGACGAGTCACCAAGTTCTGCATTTGAAAATCTCCCGTAGTGCGGCGACTTGACCGTCCACGGCGCGACCACAGCGGAGCGATCGGATACTTCGACACGAGTCGAAGTTTCGCTGCTGGACGAAGATCGGCCTGATGACACGGGCCGGCACGCCGTGGTGCCGGACGCTGCTTTAGAGATCAGTCGGCCAGAACGGTTACGCCTGACACGAAATTTCACGCGAGTCACAAAGTTTGTAAGAAGAACGGGTTCTGGTCGCCTCAGGGGTTCGTGACCAAAGCGAGCGCCACGTTCAGCGCGTTGAACGCGACGTGCATGACGATCGGTACGCCAAGCCGCTTGGTTCTTTCGTACGCCAGACCCATGCCCACCGAGAGCGCGAAGATCGTCACCAGCCCGTACCACGGCATCACGCTCCAGTGGATCGACGTGAACGCGACCGACGTAAGCCCAACCGCCAGCCACGAGCTTTTGGTCAGCCGGAGCGCCGCCGATTGCAGGAAGACGCGGAAGACGAGTTCTTCGACGATCGGCGCGCCGACCACCGCGCAGGCCATCAACGCCCACGACCACGGGTCCGATGAGTTCTGGATCATGGTCTGCAAACCCGAGTGGGCCATCGAGTCGGGCGGTGCGCCGTTTATGCGTGCGTAGACCACGGTCGCGCCCTGCGACACCACCGTGACAAGCGGGTAGGCCGCGAGAAAGCTCAGCAGTCCCCAGCCCGCGTCGCGCCACGAAAGCCTCAGCCCCGACGCGGCGCTCGACCGATCGCGCAGCAGCCCGACGAGCAGCACGCCAGCCGCGAGCGCGGGGACGTACCCCGACAGGTTGACGAGAGCCTGAACCCGCAGCGGCAACGTCGAGATCGTCGCCACGGGCCCGCCGCTAGCGAACATCGAGAGCCCCAGCGAACCGCCCAGCGCCTGGGCCGCGAACATCAGGAAGGCCGCGAGGAACCACGCCCACGCCGGGTGCGAGCCGACTTCACGCACACCGTTCCGCGCGAACGATCCCGGGCGGATCACGTCGCGCATCCACAGGATCACGAGCACGAACGGGGCCGAGATCAGCGTGCCTAGCGCGAGCCATTCCGACGCCCCCAAACGTCCGAGCGTCCGTTGCATGGTCGGGGGCAGTGGCAACGGCTGCGCGACGGGCACCGCGTTTTCGGTTATCGGGATCGGGCCGGTTTGTGGAAGAGTTGCAAGAGACCGAACAAGCACAGCCCGGCCGTCGATACGTGGTGTTGAGTGTGTCGCGAGGAAGTCCTCAAGCTCGCCGCGTTCAATCGAGCGGGTAGAAAATCTGCTTTGAGAATCGCCCTGTTCCTGAAAATCGCTCCGTCCCTGAACACTTCCAGCCAAGCCCGGCCCCGCGCACGCTGCAACAATCAACGCCGTGAGCAACCCTCTCCCCGCCAGCCTCTCCGCCATCATCGCCCGCAAGCGCGAGGAGGTTGACCGCGCCAAGGCCGCAATCCCCTTCAACGAGCTCGAGGCCATGGTCGCGCAGGAGGAGGCCCCGCGGAACTTCTTCGCGGCCGTCACTCGCCACGTCAACGCTGGCCACACCGCCGTGATCGCGGAGATCAAACGGCAGAGCCCCTCGGCCGGGCTGATCCGCCCGGAGTACGCTGGCGATGGTTTCAAGCCCGAGGACATCGCCAGACGGTACCACGCCGCCGGGGCCGCCGCGATCTCGTGCCTGACCGACCGCGAGTTCTTCGGCGGCGATCTTTCGTTCATCCGTCGCGTCAGAGATTCCATGCCGCTGCCCGTGCTGCGGAAAGATTTCATCATCGACCCTTGGCAGCTCTGGGAAGCGCGAGCCTATGGCGCCGACGCGATCCTACTGATCGCCGAGTGCCTTAACGAGAGCGAGATGGTGGACATGCTCATCCTGGCCCAGCAGCTCGGGCTCACCGTGCTGCTCGAGGTTCACGAGATGGAGAACTTACTTCGCGTCCGCCCGCACGTCGGGTTCCCGCACGCTAGCTACGGGCTGCTGGGCATCAATAACCGCAACCTGGAATCGATGACCACCGATCTCAACCACACGATGCGGCTGGTGGACCTGGTGGACGATCGCCGCACGCTCGTGAGCGAGTCGGGCATCAAGACCCCGGCCGACCTGAAGCGTTTGCGCGAGGTCGGTGTGCAGATCGTGCTCGTGGGCGAGCACCTGATGCGCGACGCCGACCCGGGCGCGGCCCTGCGCACGCTGCTCGCCAAGGACTGAAGCGCGCGAGATTCGGTTTTCTAGCGGGCAACAAGTGCGCTGGAGTTCGCGTTGGGGGCGGTACACTTCTTGAAGCTATGCAACACCACCGCTCAAACTCGATCCGCCGGTCGTCGTCTGTGCCGCCGTTCCTGGCACGGTTCCTGTCAGCAGTTCTGGCGGGGGTGGCTGGGCTGACGGTATCGTCGGCCGCGCGGGCCCAGCTCGCCGATCCAGCAGACACCTCTGAGCCCGTGCCCGCGATCCAGCCCTCACCAGCGCCCGCACCCGACCTCGTGCCCGACGCCGCCCCGCAACCCGCTGCCGACCTCGTGGACCCGGCCCTGCGCGCCAAGCTGAAGCTCACCATCGACGCTTATGCACAGGCCAAGTCGCTCTCTTTCCGCTCCAAATCCTCCTACACCGGTTTCCTCGACGGCAAGTCGCCCTCGACTCATGCGACCGTCCGCATGGCCCGCTCGAACGACAACCCCTCCGCGTGGCTAATCCAATCTAGAGGCACCGGCAGACGAAAACCCGCGGACCTCGAGGTCGATTTCGACGCGGTGTGGGGACCAGCATCGATCGCGTGGCTCGACACCGCGACCAAGAAGCTCATGGAGCGCCCCGCTGGCCAGGGCCGCGGCCCCACGGTGCAGATGGCGGCGGGCACCGTGCCAACCCAGATTACCGAACGCATCCCGTTTTCTAAAGAGAACGTCGCCGAATCGCTCACGCTCGACAGCGCCGACCCGGTCGGCGGCGTCGCGTGCGAACTTCTCACCGTCCGCCCGAAAGGAAAGCACGGCTCGATCAAGCTCTGGATCGGCACCGACGACCACCTCATCCGCAAAGTCGAGCGCGTGAGCGAATCGGCCAGCTATGGCAGCTCCAGCATCATCGAGATCACCGACCTCAAGCTCGACGAAGGCGTCACCCTCGAGTCGCTCAAGATCGAACTCCCCGAGGGTTACGAGCGCGACACCGTGGTCATCCCCACGCCGACCAGCGAAGGCAACGAGAGCGAGGTCGCTCCCACCCGCCCCGGTGCGCCCGGTGCGCCCGTCGCGTCGCCCGAGAGCAACCCAACCCCGGGCTCCATCCCGGGCTCGAGCTCAGAACTCAACTCAGGCTCGGCGGTCCCGCTCTCCATTCCCGCGCCCAACGGCGATCAGCCCACCCGCCCCGCTCAGCCCGCCCTGCCTCTCATGCCAGCGTTCTCGGCCACCGCGCCCGACGGCACCAAGGTCACGCTCGAAACCATCCGTGGTCAGCCCAGCGTCCTGTTCTTCTTTGGGACCTGGAGCATCGCAAGCCGGTCCGCCGAGCCCGAGCTGTTCAAGGCACTCGACGAGGTGAAGTCGGCCAGCCGAGCCGACGGCGGGACCATCCCCGAAATTAAGATCTACGCCTTCGCCGTCCGCGAGCGCACCAAAGATGCTGGCCTGGACTTCATGGCCTCCACCGCGCACGCGGCCACGGTGATCGCGCGCGGTGACGAACTCGCCCGCACCCTCGCCGTCCGCGTCTTCCCGACCTTCGTGATCGTCGACGCGCAGGGCATGATCCAGTCAAAGATCGAAGGGTTCCGTCGCGAGACGACCCCGGCCGAACTCGTGAACGCGTTGAAGGTGCTGGCGGGGCTCAAGCCCAGCGAAGCGACGCCGTCGGCCGAGACAGATGGCACGACGGCAGCGAAGCTCGCGCCCGGGTCAGCCTCCGAAGCGACCGAGGCCGAAACACAGGGCCAATGAAGAACTCGCGTTTATTCATTCAGAAAAAGCACAGAGCGACAACCAGAACGACAACCAGAGCGAGAGCCAGAGCAACAATCCGGGCTCGTGCTGAAGTTTCTTCACAGGCCGCCAGAATGTTCCTCGTGAGACTCCTCGTAGTTTTCGCCGTAGTTCTCCGCATGACCTCGCGGTGAACGCTTCACAGGTTTGCTCACGCGGGTCTGTTCAGCACCCGCCTTCGAACGCCAGCACGAACGCGTCGAAGTCTTCGCCGGTGAGGAACCCGTTGCCGTCGAAGTCCGCCGCGAGGCTCCCGACTTCGAAATCCACAACGAACGCGTCGAAGTCCTCGCCCGTCACGAACGCGTCGTGGTTGTAATCCGACCGGCACAGCGGGGTGAGAAAGTTCTGCCCGACCTCGTGCCCGAGCGCCAGCCCGGCGATATAGCCGTCGGCCGCGTCGAAGCGGAAGTGGACGCCTAGGTACAACCGGCTGATGGAGTTTTCCCACGCCGCGTCGGAGAACTTCGTGAACGTGCGTGGCCCGTTGGTCGGCAACGCGTTGTAGTACGGGTCCTCGGAATCGACGGTGAAGGTCACATTGTCGGTGCCGAAGAACTCCGCCATTACGCCCGCGTGAGCCGCCCCGAACATCGCGTGGCCGGACACATACGCGGGGAACGGCGGCGAGAACGCGTTGAGCGGCAACCAAGACGGATCGGCGTCCGTCAGCGGGTTGCCGTCGGTGTCGGCGGCCCGGATCGCGCTCACCGGCCGCCACAGGTCGATATCCGTCGCGTACTTCATGTCCCAGGCCGCGATCCCCGCGTCGCCCATCGCCAGCGCCACCAACGCGAAGAGCCGCGAGTTCTGAATAAGCGTCAGGCTGTGGTCCGCGGACACGACCTGAGTGATGTAAAACAAGTGACCCGGCGGCTTGTATGTCCCGTTGACGTCGTTGGCCCAGAAGTAAGCAATGCGCGTTTGTTCGTCGGTGCGCGAACTACTTAGGCGGGCACCAACGTCTTTCACCTCGTTGAGCTCTGCAGCGTACCCCGGGCTGGCGAGTAGGTCGGACATCACCGAAAACCCGAGCGGTCCGGTTAAACGGAATTGTGTGCCAGAGCTCATACAGAACGGCGTCACGTCCTTCCATTCCGGGTTGCACAGCCCAGAGAACCCCGGCGGCGTGGGGATGTAATCACCGGGGTTGCTGCCGAAGGTATAGGTCTCGACATTCTGCGAGCCGTCGTTGGTGCGCAGCACAATGCACGCTGCGGCCGCCGCCTGCCCGACCGCGATACCGTCGGTCTTGGCTTGGCTGTTGAGGATGAGCGCCAGCCGTGCAGCGTACTTTGCGTCCAGGCTCGCCGCGGTCGCGGGGAACAGCGAGACCATCATGCCGTGGGCCGCCGCCGCGGCCGCCGCTTCTTTCGACGCGGTTGAGGGTGCGTCAAGGAACGCGAGGTAGGGATGGTACTGGCGTGCGATCGAGTTGACGGCCTCGAACACCGCGAGCTGCGTCATGGCCCCCGCGCGAGATAGCGGGCACGGACAGCCCGTGCCGAAGTTCGTGCGGAACTCGTCGAGCAGCACGTTGTTCCAATACACCACCTCGTCGGTGGCCCGGGCAGCGCCGACCAGCGACGTGGCAGCAACAAAGGCCATCAGCGAGCCACGACGAATAGAAGCCGTCCGCGATGAGCGCGTGCGAGTCATCTCAACCCCTCCTCCAAGGTGCGAAGCGACCAGGCCGCCAAGCCCGCCGGGGCAGGGCGTTACGAACCATTCAGATTTCGTCAAGGCGCAGCATGACACACTTCGTCGCCATAGTCAAGGACAATCCCCGGCTGCCATGTTGTTTGGTAGCCGAAGCGGCCTCTGAACGAGTCCGCAGGCGTGCAATGAAGCAATTTGGCGACGAGGATCAGGCGACGGGCTTCGCGACCGAGACGGCTTTAATTAGGCGCTGACTTGGGAGCGGGCGTTCCCGGAGCGAGGGGCGGGTTGAGCTTGAGATCGACCGGCTTGACCGGTATCGTCTTTAGGTCGGCCTTGGGATCGGCCTTGGGGTCGGGCGACGCCAAGTCTGGGTCCGTGGCGAGGTTCGTAGCGTCGGCGGGAGCGAGTTCGCTCGCCTCGGGCATCGCCTCGTTGATCGGGTCTCCCTCGCGGGGCCGAGTGCCGTCGGGGCCGGGGAGCGGGCCTTTGCTCGTCGAAAACGAGGGGCCGCTGGTGAGGTAGGGCGAGATGAACACGCCGCCGAACACGCCGACCACCAAGCCGACGATCATGCCGGGGAGGAATGACTTCATGAAACCGTTGTTGGGACGTGCGTGCTGATCGTTCATGCTCGGGTTCCTTCGAAAGCTACGGCCGGTGTTCGTCGTCTGGTGGCTCGTGAGCGTGAGCCGGTGGGGAAAAAGGATAGCGGCGCAGCCTGATTCGGGTGTTCAGGTTTGGTTCAATCTGAACCGCAACCCGCGACAAAGCTGGCCTAGACCGCGGTCCAGATCGCCGTCCACAGCGCGGAACAAATAGGTGTTTCGACACCCAAAGGCCGCCCGCCATCGGGCCGGATAGAGATTATCGGTCAGGTTGGTAAAAGTTCTGCACGATGCGTGGCTCGGCCAGCGGCGTCAACTCATAGGCGACCAGTTCGCCGATCTCGCGACGAAACAAGTGCAGCCCGGAACTTCGCCGGACCACCAGCGGGTCCACGTCGTTCTTCTTCTGGTCAACAAAGACCACGACTTCCTTCGTGTCGGCCTTGGTGAGCAGGATCATGACCTGCCCGGTCAGCGGTGCCCCGTCGTACCCCTTGCCCGAGTATGCCCAGCCCAGAACATCGATCCCCGGCAGCCCGCTAGCCAGCAGCAAGGGCTGCCCTAGGCGCTCGTCCACGGCCTTCTTAAACTCCGCGTCGTTCTCACACTTCCACTGCGGCGTAAAGCCCGCGTCAACGAGTCGGCCGTACATCGCGTCGGGGCTCGAGTCAACCGGGGCTGGCCTGCGGTCCTCTGACCAGACGCTGAGCCCGATCGCGCCAGCCAGCGCGACGATCGCGGCCGCCGCGTACAGGGCGATCTGTTTGATGAGCGATTTGGGCGCGGCGAGGAGACCTGAGGCCGGGGCGGCTTGAGGCGTTGGCTCGGCTCCCGGTCGGATCGTGGCGATGACATCGTTCGTGCGCGAGCCAGCCGTTTGCGGCACCACGATCGACGCGGGTGGAACGAAGGTGCTCCGCAGTGAACCGGACACGCGCTCCGAAAGCTCGACGTGCGCGCGCAACTCGGCGTTGCGAACCAATTCGGCCTCGAACGCGGCGAGGTCCGCGCCGTCAAGCGAACCATCGACATATGCATCGAGCATTTGGGCCGGGTTGGGAGTGTTCGCGCTTATGAGCGTTCGCCTTTCGCGTCGAAACCGTGGGCGGCGAGGTGCTCGCGCATAGCCTTGCGGGCTCGGTGGACGTGGCTCATGGCCGTGCCTTCGGGGATGCCGAGCAACTCGGCGATCTCAACGTACGGAAGTTCGAGCACCGTCTTCATGAGCAAGCAGGTTCGAGGCGTTTCTTCCAGACTCTCGAGTGCACCGCACACCGCGTCGTCAAACTCGTGTTGGAAACCAGAGACACGCCCCTGCGCATCGACCGAAGCGGAGCGCTCGATCAGCGATCTTCCCTGCGCGCTGTCCATGATGCTGGGGTCGGTCAGGGTTGGCATGTCGCGACGCTTCTTGCGGCCCTCGTTCAAGGCAACATATCGAACGATCTGGCTCATCCACGCCCCGAAACTTGACGCCGGGTCGAACTCGTTGAGCTTACCCAGCGCGATCAAGGCCGCGTCTTGGACCACGTCCACCGCTCGCGCCCTGTCCCCCATGACCGCCGCCGCCACGCACCAGAGCTTGCGAGAATGCGACTCAAACAATTCGCCGAACCGGACAGCACTAAGCCGAGAGGCCACCTGGGGTTGCGACCCGTCCACAGATTCAACCTGTCCGACCTGAATCTGGTTCATTCACCTCTCTTCCAATGTTCTCGAGGGAAGACTGGCTTGCAAAGGCGGGTGGGCGGGCCTGGTTTGCTGTTCCGAGAACCAATGCGGTGAAGACGCGGTGAAACTGGCCGGTCAGCCAGCGTTGAGATGTGAGTTTAGGCGGTATTGGCTCTGGCCAAACTCTCTTACCTCTCGAACGACGTGTGCGGGTTGGGTTGGTTTGCTGGTGGAAGCGGCGAGTGACCAAAAAAACGCAACTTGCACCCAAGTTTGGACGTACTATACTTAGTCTGGATCGAGAGCGAGGTACGGTTTTTTTCGCTCGAGGCCTTTCGGGGATGCCAAGCCTGGAGTTTGGGATCTTGGACTGGCGCGTTCGGGCGATGAAGGAGAGTGCCGTGTTCACGTCAATGAGTCGTTTCGCGGGTCGTCGTGGCATGCGGTCGGGCCGAGTTGGTTCGCTGGGTCGGCTGGCGGCCGCGAGCGTGCTTGGCACGGCCTTGCTGGTCGGCTCTTCGGGTTGCAACAACGCACTCGAGGGCGGGCTGAGCGGCGCCGGGTTTGGCGCGCTGGCCGGGCTTGGGATCGGCAGCCTGAGCGGGAACGCTGGCGCCGGTGCGGCCATCGGCGCGATCGCGGGCGGGTTGGGCGGCGCGGTGCTGGGTGACCAGAACCAGCGCTCGAGCAGCCGCTGGGGCGGGCACTCGAGCCGGTGTGATTAAGAACTGAAAAGAGATTCAACTGATCGCTGGCCGCCGCGCGGCTGGGTCTGTCACGTTGTTCGATTCAAAGCCCGGGCCGAGATGGTCCGGGCTTTTATTGTTTTCAGCGTTGGAGCGCTTTGTTATCTCGCCGTTGCGGCGGCCGGGCGTGACTTTCGTTGCGTGATCGCTTGTGACGCGAGCATATACACCGCGCCCACGATGGCGAGGATTCCGCAGGCCCACTGGCCGGGGGTGAAGGCCTCGTTGAAGAGCGAGATCGAGGCGATGGCGACGATGACGGGCTGCAACTGCACGACCCCGGCCGAGACCGCCAGGCCGAGGCGGGCGATGCTGGCGAAATAGAGCGTGTGGCCTAGGCCGATGCCGATGATGGCGGAGAGTGCCAACAGGTTGAGTTGTAGCGCGTCGAGGTTGAAGACTTGCATCCCGAAATCGTGCTTGCCTTCGTGCTTGGCGAAGATGAGCATAAGGATGAAGAGCGAGACGGCCGTGTATTGGCTGATCGCGGCGAACGCGGCTAGGGGCGGCATGCCGTGCATGAACTTGCGGACCGAGAGAGCGTAGCCGGAATAGAGCAGGCCTGCGCCGATGGCCAAGGAGATACCGAGCGCGGTGCCGCCGCCCAGGCCTTTGGGGTTGAGGTAGATGGTGCCAGCGGTGCCGATGAGGACGATGGTCATTCCGATGAGAAAGCCAGCGGTTCGGATGATGGCGCGTTCGGCGGCGAAGAGGATCGCGGCCCCGGTCATGACAAAGACAATCTGGAGCCTCATGCTGAAGGTCATCAGGCCGGGGTCAACTAAGTATGGGGCGAGCCCGAAGGCGACTTGAGCGGGGACGTTGAAGAGGCTGGGGACGAGGGCGGCCTTCCACAAGCCGGGCGGGAGTGTTTTTCGTTTCCAGCCGAGGATGAGGACTGGGAGCCAGATGAGCGCGGAGAGGGCGTAGCGCCAGCCGTTGGCGGTCCAGCAGTCGATGAGCGGCGTGAAGTGCTTAAGGAAGAGCGGGATGCTCGACCAGCCCAAGAGCGTGAGGACGACCATGGCGATGCCGGAGCGTTTAGACAGCGGGGCGTTGGCGAGGCTTGTCACCGAGGCGGAGGGCTGGGTGGGGTCGGGCATGGGGAGCAGATGGTACGAGCGGGGGCGAGGGCATTAGCTTTCGCACAGATCTTGAGATGATGAAGCGATGAGAGAGATGGTCAGGGGAGGTAGGAGCTTTGGCTGATCAATCGGGCTCATCGATCGAGATGGATCGCAACCAAGAGGTGAGTTGGCCGTAGGTTGTTGGTGTGAGTCGATCACACATCTGTGCGCGGTGCGGTGCCGAACTTGCGCGGATACGTTCGCGGTTTGATGCTGTGCGCGACGGCGAGACCGGGCTGCGCGTGGTGGTGTGCGCGAGGTGTGGGGCAGGGAGCGTTCGGCGTGCGCATCCGATCTCGGCGGCGTGGCGCTGGTGGCTGCGGACGCTGGCGGTTCTCAATACGACGGCGTTGCAGTTCGTAGGCCTGTTCCTCGCGGTGATCGGCGTGGGTGGTTCGTGCAACGAGATCCGGGCGGAGCTGACGGCGCTGGGCGCGAACGTGCTCGACCTCGCGACGGCTGCGCCGGCCGATCGGGCTCGGATGCTGCGTCCGGTTCTTGAATGGGCCTCCGACGCCGGCTTTGGTTCGCTGCTGGGGTGGGCGTTCGTGTGCGTGATCGCGGGGGCGTGGATCACGGTGGGGCTGGCGCACTGGAGGCGGCCCGGCGTTGCGTTGGGTTGGGCGCTGGCGCGCGGCTGGCTGGCGTGGGCCGGTCTGCTCGCGTTCACGCATGTTATTTTCTACGCGGCCCACGCGCTGGAGTCGGCCTTGCGATCGATCCCGGATCACCCGAGCCCGATGTTCGCTCGCACGCCGATGCCAAGGCTCGACAGGCTGCTCAATGGGCTGGTCTTGATCGTTCCGTCGGCGCTGGTGGCGTTGCTGGGCGTGCCGCTCGGGCTGGCGTGCCGCTTTGTGAACCAGGTGCGTGCCCGACGTCGCTTTATCAAGCGGCTCAGGAAACTTCGAGCCAGAAAGCAGGTCTGATGGACCCGAACGCGCCGCCTCTGCTCGTAAAGGATATTTCCGAGAACGCCCGTCTCGCGCCGATCCACGCCGCGGCGTCGGTGTCGGACCGCGCCGTTTCCGTGCTTTGGGGCGACCGCAGCTGCGCCTCGTGCGGGTTCAATCTGGTCGGGCAGCGAATCGTGCGCGAGGGGGTCTACGGCATGCTGCTGGTCCGCTGCCCCGAGTGCAACACCGCAGCGTCGTTGCAGGAGTACCCGCTGCTGGGGAGGTGGGCGGCGCGTTGGGGCGCGGTGCTGGCCGCGGGTTGGCTGCTCGGGCTTTTGATGTGGGGCGTGCTGAACGTGTGGGCTTGCTTTCAGCTCTCGCACTCGGCGGTTGTCGAGGCCTCGAGCACGCTTGCCCGCGAGGCCGTGGTGCGGCAGGTCGCTCACTCGAAGATCGAACTCGAAGAAATCAAGAAGACGGACCCAGAGTTTAAGTCGCGGACCGCGATGTCGTTGAACTTCATGGCGACGCAAGTGGCCGAGGCCTACGGCACGCTTGATCTGTCGTGGTGGAACGCGCAGGACGCCGACGCGATGTTCCAAGAGGTCGGCGGGTGGCGGCGCGGCGTGAACTGGGGGGCCGCAGCGGTATGGGTCTACGGCAGCGTGCTGGGCGTGGGCTTTGGGATGGTGTGGGCGGTGGCGCTGGCGCACGTGCGCGGGTGGAAGCTGATGGCGGTGCCGCTGGTGATCGCGGTGTTCGCTGTGGTGATGTCGCTTCTTCCTGAGGCGCGGTCACTGTTTTACTTCGACCCGTTCGCTCAGTACAACCGGGGTGGTGGGCCTTGGATCGTGGCCATTGCGGCGGTGCGAGCGACCATCGAGCCGATCATGCTTCCGGCGTCGGTCGTGTTCTGCGGGCTGTGCATGGGTGTTGGAGTGTGGATCGGTCGGCCCGTGGCGCGGTTGGCGGTGCGTGCGCTGCTGGCTCCGCGGATGCGTGGGACGCTGGCGTTTCTGTGGTTATGTGACGGGAAGGAGCCGCCGACGGCGGGGCCGGTGTACCGCGCGCCGGGGGTGCTTCGAAGATGAGCACGCGGCGGTGGTGGGTAGAGTGATGTGGCAGAGAAGAGTCGGCTCGAAGAGCCGACCTACCTGGGGGGCAGGGAGCGGACGATGAGTGCGCTGTTCTTGGCACCGAAGGCGAGGCAGTTGATGAGGATATTGTGGCCGGTCTCGGGGTCGATGAGCGTGGCGTGGTTAGGCGTGTAGTTCAGATCGCACTGAGCGTCGGGCGTGTTGAGGTTGATGGTCGGGAGAAGGAACGCACCTGCGCCTACGCCTTCCCCTTCCCCTGCCTCGGCGTCGGCGTTGGTCAGGCCGGCGAGGGTGGAGACCAAGGCCGCGAGCCCGCCAGCGCCCTGAGGGTGGCCGATCGAGGACTTGACGGAATGGCCGCGAAGTTTGGGGGCGTGCTCGCGGAATACTTTCTTGATGACCGCGGTCTCGGTCGCGTCGTTGAGAGGCGTGCCGGTGCCGTGGTAGTGGACGAACTCGATGTCGGTCGTTTCGAGCGTTGCGTCGGCCAGGGCGAGCTCAATAGCGCGAGCAGATTCGTGCAGATCGGGTGCGGGGCGGACACGGTGGTAGGCGTCGCAGGTCGCGCCGTAGCCAAGAGCCCGCGCGATAGGCCGGGCACCGCGTTGCGTGGCGTGGTCCGCGCGTTCAAGCACCACGGCCCAGGCGCCCTCGCCCAGCACGAAGCCGTCGCGCGATTGATCGAAAGGCCGCGACGCGGTGCCAGCCTGAGACGGGTTCTGGCGAAAGTCGCGAGTCGAGATCACGCGGAGCAGTTCCATGCCCATGATCGTTTCGACGCGGACGTGCGCGTCGGCCCCGATGACGACCACCGCGCGAGGCGCGCCGGGGCGGTCAGAGCGGAGCTGGTCCATGGCGATGCCCACGGCGTCAGAGGATGACGCGCACCCGGTGGATACGCACAAGGACGGGCCGCGCAGGCCGAGCGTGATCGAGAGTTCGCCAGCGAGGTTGCCGTGGGTTGCGTTGGTGATGGTCCAGAGCGAGGTGCGTTCGCCAGCGTGGAAGGCGGCGGCCTGGGTGAGGGTGAAGTCGATGCCCCCGCCGCCGGTGCCGAGGATGAGGCCGATCTGTCGCGTGGGTTCGAGATCGTGGCTGGTGTCGGCCGCGGACTCGAAGAGATGATCCGCGGCATAGAGGGCGGCGTGAGCGTGGGCGGCGTTGGGGAATTGCAACCCGGCCTGGGTCATCGCTTCGCGCGCGGCGGCGACGGCCATGGGGATGAGCGCGGGGACGCGCGTGATGTCCGCGGCGGACATCACGCTGCGCGAGTCAAAGTCGGTGCAGCGGGCGGCGACGCTAGATTTCAGGCGCGAGTCTTGGAACGAGAGCAGCGACACGCCGGATCGCCCGGCGCGGAGAGCGCGGGCGAAGGCGGGGACGCCGACACCCAGCGGAGTGACGGCCCCCAGCCCGGTGATCACGACGCTGGGACGGTCAGCACGCACGCGAGAAGAGAGTAGGGCGACGGAGCAGAAGTCAAGGGTGAGGTTTAGTAGTCTCGACCACGGACGCCGTCGGGAGTGTCCATGACGGGCTGCGCGGTGCCGATCTCGGGTGGTGCCCAAGGTTTGGTCGCTTCGCTTAGCAGCTTGGCGGCGGCGTGGCTGTCTGCGAAGAGCATGGGGCGGCGATCGCGGTTGGCGTTGGGGATGCCTCGGAGGTGGGTGAGCTCGTTATCGAGGAGCATCACCTTGCTGCTTGGGAACGTGACGTCGCGAACGAAGACGGGGCGGAAGACGGAATCGACCAGCGCGGTGCCGGGCTTCCAGACTTCGGGGCGCGCAAAGAAGTTCTTGCTGAGTAAGTAGGAAGGAGTGCCATTGCCAATTCCTGCACGGTTCCAAGGATCTTCGCCAGCACCGACGCCGCCAGGGCCGACCCAGGAGCGGAACCACTCGCGCCAGGGCGCGACGCGGTGCATGAGGCTTGGCCAGTAGACCGAGGTATCCCAATAGCCGGGTGTAATCGACGACCCGCTGTCGCCGTCGGGGGAGGTGTCGAACTTGGCTCCCACCGGTGCCCAGGGGTAGGCGTTGGCGTAGGTGGTGGTATAAAGCTCGAAAGCGGTGGCGGTCTGGCGCAGGTTGCTGAGGGTGCCAGCCTCGCGGGCGGATCGCCTGGCGCCGGCGATGGCCGGAAGAATGATGGAGATAAGGACGCCGATGACGCCGATGGTGACCAGGAGTTCGATCAGAGAGAAAGCACGCTGACGTGTGTCGCGGTATGCTGAGCGAACGATTGAAGGTTCGTCGAAGAATGATTTACTGGAATGGAATGGCACAGTATGCCTTATTATCAGCATAATAGATCGTCGCCGAGATCGGCACCCATTGATTACGCTTGGCGTTCCACCCGAACTGGAATCCTACAAAGGCTTGGGTCTTTCCTCCGCCAGACGGTGGTGCCTTGTTCACTTCCATTGGAAGTCTTATTTCGACCACGTCGAGCTTTTCCTTCTCTGGATCATCGGAGATGTCGAACCGAGCGTCGCCCGTCAGGGTTGACGTGAGGGTGAGATAGCTTTCGGCCTCGTGCGTTGGAGGGATACGCTTGCCCTTGGCGTAAATTACTCGGGCTTCGAGCTGATTCAGGCCGAGAGAGGAGAATCGGGAATAGGCTGCTGACGCTTCCCACCCTTGACGATCCTCTTCGGTTCGGAGTTTGGAATCCGGCTTGCTTCCGCGCTTCGTGCGAAAACTTGAATCCCGAGCAAAGTCCGGATCGATCACGGCTGACAAACGCTCTCGAAAGGCCTCGGCCAAATCGGAAGCGTTCGTGATCGACCCGGAGCCCAGTCTTAGGCCGCTTGCTGCTTTGGACGCGGAAAGCGAAGCCTGTTCGAGTACTTGTTTGACGGTCTCAGAAGTTGGTCGCGTGTCCAACACGATCTCCGCGACCCTTTGTTTGGCTTGTGTCAGAGCGGGTGATTCTGGCAAAGGAACTTCTGTGGGGCGTGCGGTGTTCGAAGAGGAACCAAGCCAAGCACGCCCACCCAAGAACAGTCCGAGAGCAGCCAGAACCCCGGCCAAGATTAACTTTGGTTTGCTGGTGTCAGCCATTATTCAAGTCCTTGAGATGATCTTGCCTCGGCAAGCATTGACGAAATTATAGTTTTCGCTGAAACCGCAGGTCATGCACCGACCTCATAAAGAACCTGTTACGGATGTGCGATGCACGCCGCCTGAGCCCAGCTCACTGGGGGTGAACACCCGCCAGCACCCGAGCAATCTTGGCTGCTTGAACACGGAGTAAGCGAGCAATTAACGATAACTCTCCCACCCGGGCAAGTCTGAGTCCAGCAGCAGGTGCCACCGCCCGACGCGGGCGGACCGTCTGGCCGAGCGAAGGCTTGATCCACCGCGATCAAGGCCGCCGCGCACGCGAACCCACTCAGAACCGTCGAGATCGTACGAGTCTTCATGAAGTCACTCCGATAAAGTGGTGATTCGTGAGGATGCGAACGCCGAACCTTCACGGTACCACACGGTTAGGGACCACGCAAGTAGACACAGCCCGAAGAGCCCGATCGCACGTGGGAGCGCGAGCGCTTTGTCCGACCAGCCGAGCGAGCGAACGAGCCAACTGAGACCGCACCCGCAACCAAGGTCTATCTCGCGATACCGAAGCCAGAGCAGGTACGCCGAAAAACCGGCGAAGAGCACGGTTGAAACGGCGAGCGAAAGCCGGACATTGAGGCGGGCCACGAGCGCGGCGCCGAGCAGGATCTCGCTCACGATGAGCCCAGCGACGAACGGCCTTGCGTTCATCCCCGGGAACGCGGCTCGCAACGAACTTTCAGTTTCAGCCGGATAGTGGGCCTTGCTCAGCCCTGAAAGCAGGAGGACCGCGCCGACAAGGACGGCGACAATGGAAGGGAAAGTTCCTAGACCTTTGTTTGCCTTGCGAAGAAGCATGGAGCATTCCAATCGATGACTGCTTCGACCATCTTAAAAAAAAACGAACCGTCAAGGACGATTCGTGATAAATCAAAGATTATTTTCGAACAGATTTAATCAAACACAAAACAAGTGTGTTCATACGTTTTTGTATTGAAACAGCCCGGTCCCACCCGTTTAGCTGGTCAAAGAGCGTACAAATCAGGCCGTCTCGGACTTGCCGATCTGCCATTCTTCGAGTTCGATGGGCGCCTGGCGGCCGAAGATCGTGACCAGAACGCGGACGAGGCCCTTTTCGGGGACGAGTTCGTCGACGGTGCCCTCGTAGCCTTGGAACGGGCCTTCCTTGATGGCGACGTGCTCGCCCTTTTCGTAGACCATCTTGATGTTGGGCTGGTCTTCGGGCTTGCGGCTGTCCACGAGCATTTTTTCGATCTCGTGGTCCTTCATGGGCGTGGGGCGGCCTGCGGTACCGACGAAGTCGCCGACGCCGGTGGTTTCTTTGATGAGGAAGAAGACGTCCTGGGGGATTCGTCCGTCGGCCTCGAGGCGCATCTCGACGAAGACGTAGCCGGGGTAGAGCTTGGTCTCGGTGATCTTCTGCTTGCCGCCTTTGATGGTCTTGGTTTTTTCAGTCGGAACCAGGATTCGGCCCACGAGGTGAGACATGCGTTCGATCTGGACCTTGCGGAGGAGTGTTTCGCGAACGCTGGATTCTTTGTTGGAGGCGACGCGGAGAACGAACCAGTTCATGCCTTCGGCGCGGATGGCCTCGTCGGGGGTAACCAAGCCGACGCGCTCATCGGGGCGGCCGTCGAGGGTGGCGGACTTGCTGGCTTTGGTTTCGTCGCTCATGGGTCACCTCGGAAGAGTGGTACCTGTGGGAGTGGTGGCGGTTTCGAGAGAAATCGGACGGCCGGAAGATGTTTGAACAGAATGATAAACGCTGGGCCGATGGCCCAGCGTTGCGGGGAAGCTGGGAGAGAGGAACCTCTTCGGTGCCCGAGCCACGCGAGGGCCGCGGCACGAACGCACGGCGATCTGGCCGTGCCCGAACGAGGTGAACAGAGATGTGACGCGGGCGCTGTTCGCCTGCGGGCAAGTCGAAAAACTTACCTGATCTTACTTACTTGGTCTTCAGGACGTCGATGGCCTGGAAGAAGCTGGAAAAGCCGAAGTCGATGATGAAGAGCGTAGCGGCGATGAGGAAGCAGGCGGCGATGACCACGTAGGTCGAGCCCATGATCGCGCGGCGGGTGGACCAGTTGACCTTGCGCATTTCGCTGTCGGTGGCGATGAGGAACTCGACACTGGAGGGCTTGCGGCCGACATAGAAATACGAGAGCAGGACGCCCAGCGCGGCGATTCCTCCGGCGATCCCGGCCTGAAGGTAGAAAAGCGGGAAGACGGGGATCGCGGAGATGGCGACCACCGGGATCAGGACCGGCGCTGTAGCAGAGTTGTCGCTAGCGTTGCGGATGGCTTGAGCTTCGGTGACGGAGCGACCCGAGTTGAGCTCGATGGCGTCGAGTCGGATGAGAGGCTCCCCGGCCAGACCGGTCGAGACCGCGGCGGCCTTGCCCGAGCCGATAGACTGCTCGGAGCCGTCGCCCGAGAGCTTGGTCGTGACGAGGTTAACGAGTGTGCCGGGGGGGAGCGAGGCGTCGGCGGCGCGAAGGGTGGCCTGCCAGTGGTCGGTGGGCAGGGTGATCGCGCCAAGCTGCTTGTAGGACCAGCCAGCGGAGGCGAGACAGATGGCGTTGAGGGCGACGACCGTCAGGACGCGGACCCAATAGCCTTCGCCAGATTTGAAGATGAACCCGCCGCGGTGGTCGTGCCTGCCCGAGGCGGCCGGGGGTTCGCCACCCGCGCCGCCGCGGTCGTTGAGCGTGGTGGCCAAATCACGCCGGGAGGGACTTGAACCCGCAACCTGCGGATTTGGAATCCGCTGCTCTACCAATTGAGCTACCGGCGTACTGGAATCGTTTTTTTGAGGGTCGTTGGGCATGAGGGTCGGGATCGGGGCAGGAACGGGGTCGGGGTCGGGATCGGGCAGGTTCGGGGGCGGGAACGCCCCAGCTCGCTGGCGTGAAAGAGACGGTCAGAGCACCGACACGGGACGGGTTGAAAACCTGTCTCACCGAGCGAAGAGTTTACTTGCGCTTGACCTTGTGCTTGGTGTGCTTGCGGACACGAGGGGAGTACTTCATGAGGCCTTCCTTGAGGCCCTCGGGCATGCCGCCCTTGATGTTGACCTGGGTACGGTAGTTGAGGTCCCCGGTCTCGGTGCACTGGAGCCAGAGGTACTCGCGGGCGTTGGACTTCTTCTTGGCCATGGTCGTTCTCGGCTTTCAGTTCCGCTTTTGCGCGGGTCGGGTGGACGAGGATCGGGTGATCGGAAAACTGGACGTTTTGTTGACGAAGCCGTCCGAGCCGTCTTTCGACGGCTCGGACGGGCTGAGAATCGTAGGCCGAGCGCTCGAGCCGCCGTTTGGAGCGGTGGGTGAGTGTTCGGTCGGTTGTTTTTACTCGATGATCTCGGTGACGGTGCCCGAGCCGATGGTGCGGCCGCCTTCACGAACGGCGAAGCGGAGGCCTTTCTCCATGGCGACGGGCTTGCCCATGAGGTCGATTTCCATCTCGATGTTATCGCCGGGCATGCACATTTCGGCGCCACCGAGGAGCTTGGTGCTGCCGGTGACGTCGGTGGTGCGGAAGTAGAACTGAGGGCGGTACCCGGAGAAGAACGGGGTGTGCCGGCCGCCTTCTTCCTTGGTCAGCACGTAGACCTGGCCCTTGAACTTGGTGTGAGGCTTGATGGAGCCCTTCTTGCAGAGAACCTGGCCGCGCTCGATGTCGTCCTTTTCGACGCCGCGAAGGAGAGCACCGACGTTGTCGCCAGCCTGGCCGCTGTCGAGAGTCTTGTTGAACATTTCTACGCCGGTGCAGACCGTGTCCTTGTTCTCGGCCCGGAGTCCGACGATCTCGACAGTGTCGCCGACCTTGACGATGCCGCGCTCGATGCGGCCGGTGGCGACGGTGCCGCGACCCTTGATCGAGAAGACGTCTTCGATGGACATGAGGAAGGGCTTGTCGGTCTCGCGGGTGGGCTCGGGGATGTAGCTGTCGATGGCCGCGAAGAGTTCGTCGATGGGCTTACAGATCGTGTTATCCTTGGGGTTCTCAAGGGCGGCCTTGGACTGTCCGCGGATGACCGGGGTCTTATCGCCCGGGAAGCCATACTTGCTAAGGAGTTCGCGGATTTCGAGTTCGACGAGGTCGAGAAGTTCGGGGTCGTCGACGAGATCGACCTTGTTCATGAAGACGACGATGAAGGGGACGCCGACCTGACGAGCGAGCAGGACGTGCTCGCGAGTCTGAGGCATGGGGCCGTCGGCGGCCGAGACGACGAGGATGGCACCGTCCATCTGGGCGGCACCGGTGATCATGTTCTTGACGAAGTCGGCGTGGCCTGGGCAGTCGACGTGAGCGTAGTGTCGTGCGGTGGTCTCGTACTCGGTGTGCGAGGACGCGATGGTCACCGTTTTGTTGGCGTCACGGACGGTTCCGCCCTTGGTGATGTCCGCGTAGGACTTGATGACGCCGCCGAAGAGCGCGGCCGAGCGTGCCGACAGGGCAGCGGTCAGGGTGGACTTGCCGTGGTCGATGTGCCCGATGGTTCCGACGTTGACGTGCGGCTTGGTCCGCGCAAAGATACCCTTGGCCATGACTAAAAGACCTCCGAAAGACCCTTTTCGAGAAAACTCGCAAAGAGCGTGACCTGACGTTGTCCAAAGGCTCGGAAGCGCCGCCGAGGCGAGCCCGTCCTCGAACTCGAAAATTTAACTTCCACCACCCAACAAGAACTGCGAACATTCACCACAGAACATTCCGGCGCGATCCGCCGGAGGGTACAACATTATCCCACCCGAAGCGTCTCAACCACTTGCCGACCTGAAAGCGAGCCTTCTCCGTGAGGCCGGTGCCCGGGCCGATCCACCACGGAGGCTGGGCACGAGTGATTGTATTCCGATCCGACGAGAGAATCCGAAGCGATACTCGAACCACCAACTGGACTACCAACTGGACTACCAAAGAGCCGCTAGTGGGATTTGAACCCACGACCTCACCCTTACCAAGGGTGCGCTCTACCACTGAGCTACAGCGGCGCCGACGACCCTTCTGGGCGCGAGATCCCAGACCCGGGTCAGGATGATAGGTCGGGGGGTTGGTGCGTCAAATGACAAGCGCGCAAAGCGTGCGGTCGGCGGTGGTGTTGGTGGGCCGGGGGTGCCCGGCGAGAGGCTCGATATGCTCTTATGTGGGCGCGAACAACTGCGGTGCGGCTGCTTCTTGGACAGGGTTCTACACAGGGGTGACTCGGTGATGCAAGGTGAATGCTTTGGTCGCGGCTTTGCTCGGGGCTTTACACGTGATTTTTCTGGACGCGGTGGGCGAGCTGCGGTGCTGGCCGCGGCGGTCGGTGTTCTGGCGGTGATGTCGGGGTGCTGGACGTTTACCACAAGCGATCTGGCCCGGGCGACGAACCTTGCCGAATCGACGCCGGTGTCGAGCGAGCTGGCGCCAGACGCTTGGCCAGCGCGCGATGTTGAGGTGGTGAGGCCGTTGATCGCGGCGACGCCGGAGAAGATTTTTACCTATCAGTACCTGCCGGGGATCGACCCTTCGACGATGATCCCCGAGCTTCGCAAGATGGTGGAAGAGCCCGAGGTGGTGGTGCGTTACTCGGGCGTTCACGGTCAGGGGCTGCTGCGGGTGTACGAGGGTCGGAAGGGGAGTTTTTTCGATCAGATTCTCAGCGGGTTCACGCCGAACGCTTCGTTCGTGACGTCGCGGACGCTGACGGATCCGCGGGCTGTTGAGTATCGAGCGCAGCGGTTGGAAGAACGCACCCGGACCGACGCGTTGCCGTCTGAGTTCCCGGGGAAGCCGAAGCAGGTCGAGCAGACGTACACGTCTGAGGACGCGGAGCTGTACAGCGGGATGCAGGTCCGGATCCCGGAGAAGCGTGACACGCCCTATCGCGGCGTGATGCTGCACTTCCCGGCCATTTTCGGGAACGAATACGAGCGCGACGTGATGGCGGAGTTTGTCAAGCGTGGGTGGGCGGTGGTGGATTTGAAGCCGCCGGGCGGGATTCGGCCCCCGGTGCCGGAGGCGGATCGGCGGAAGATCAACGAGCTTCGGGCGGAGGCGAAAAAGGCGTGGGAGGAAGCGGTGTCGCTGGGAAGCGACATCCGCGTCGACAACTTCAACGATTTGCGGTTTGGCAAGTATCGCGCGTTACAGGGAGAGATCGTCCGGCTTGAAGGCGGTTCGTTCCAGGCCTGTCCGGGCGCGGACCTCAACGAGATCGCTCGAGAGATTGCGGGGATCATCGACCAAGACCTCGCGGGGTCGGCTTACGCGACCGAGGCGGTGGTGGACTATTTGCGAACGCAGCGGCCTGATTTGCCGCGGCACCCGATGGTGGCGGTAGGGTTCAGTGCCGGGGCGATCGCGACGCCGACGGTGGTGACGCGAGTGCGTGAATCGCTGGACGCGGTGGTGCTGATTGGCGGCGGGGCGAACGCTTTTTTTCTATCGCAGCACAGCTCGTTCACGGACGGTGGAGTGCGGGTTCGGTGCGGGAAGGACAAGGTTGCGCCCGAGGTTATCGACCGGCTCGATGAGCTATACATCCAGCACTCGAAGCTCGATCCGTACCACACCGCGCCGCTGCTGCGCGGGCTGCCGATGCTGGTAGTGGACGCGCGGCGCGATACGTGGGTGCCAGCGGCGGGCGGGGAGTTGTTGTTTGATCGCTTGGGGAGGCCGGACCGGCTGACGATCGGGGCGGACCACGATCTGTTGTTTTATTTCCTGCCTTGGAAGGCGGGAGTGATCGCGGATTGGCTGGAGAAGGCGGTGGGGAAGGGTTTGGAGAAATAGAAGCGTTTCAGAACGATAAGGGCTTGGCAGGAAACTTCAAAGGCATGGAAAAAAACGGGGCCCACTTGGAGCGGGAGGGTTACTCAACGGCGACGAGAGGCCCGCTACGCCAGCCGGATCCACTTTCGGCCTAGCCATTCAGTGGTGAGCAGCAGCATCAGGGCGATCAGGACAATGGGGCGGTCCCAAAGAGTGCGGATCTCGGGGGTGCCTAGCAGGCGAAGCTGCCGGTTGGGGAGGAGCGAGGGGAGTTCGTTGAGCTGGCTTGGGGCGAGAGTTTTTCCGCCGGTGTCTTGCGCGAGCGTGGCTAGGGCGGGGTGGTCGGTCTGCGGGGAGCGCATTTCGTCGTCGGCGGTGGCGATGTCGATGGTGGCGGTGAGGCCGAGGCTGGTGAGGAGGGGATCGGTGAGTTCGACGGTGGCCTGGCCGGGCTCGATGGGGAGGAACGTTCCGGCATAGAGGCCTGGGGATTCGCGTGTGAGCGTGACAAGGGTGGCGGCGGCGGGGCGCGAGTCGTTGATGGAGGGCTTGGGCACGACGCGGGCGGCGATGGTGGAGTTGGAACGGTTGTCGCCTCGATTGTCACTTCGATTGTCACCCCGGCTGTCGATGAGGGCCTGATCGACGAGTTTCACGACGATGCGGACGGGCTGTTCGACGAAGGCGCGTTCGGGCGTGGCTTCGAGGATGGCAGACTTGCCGGTGCGGGCGAGGCTCTCGCGGGCGGCGAAGCGGAGGAGTGGGAGCCAGAAGCGTTCGTAGAGAGTTTCGCCGCGGCCGTAGCGCCAGCGCCAGAGTTCGTCGCTGGCGATGTACACCACTCGGCCCGCGCCGAAGCGCATGGAAAGAACGAGCGGGGTTGCTTGGGCGTTGAGCGAGGTTGCGCTGTCGGGCGTGGTGGTGCGCGCTGGGGTGAGCCAGGCGAGGACTTCTGCCGAGGGTTTCAACTGTTCGCGTGGGATGCGTTGGGCCCAGCGGAGCATCGACCAGCCGAAGTCGGCGTTGCTGAGTTCCTGGGGCCAGCCGGAGGAGATTGTTTCGCCGAGGGCAAGCAGGCCGAGGCGGCGTGCGGCGGGGGCGGGGGTGGCGAGGACGGGGGTGGTCCAGGCGGCGACGCCCGAGTCGGTGAGCCCTGCGGTGCGTGACGCTTCGGCGGCGTTGGGTGTGAAGGGGAGGAGATCGGCGAGTGGACGGCCTCGGTAGCTGCCGGGGGTCGCGCCTGGGCCGCCGATCCAGATGAGGCCTGCGCCGCGAAGTGCGATGTGGTCGCGGAGTTGCTGGAGCTGTTCGTCGCTGAAGAGTTCGGAGCGAACATCGCCGAGCACGACCACGTCGATGCCAGCCCAGTCGGTGAGGGAAGTAGGGAGGGCAACGAGCGGGTCGCTGCCGTCTTGGAGGAATTGCTTGTCGGCGGAAAGGAGCATGACGGCCGAGCGGATGGACTTTTCGCGAACGAGCAGGCTTTTGAGATAGCGGTACTCCCAGCGTGGATAGCCGTCGAAGTAGGCGACGCGGATGGGTCGGTCGGCCAGCTCGATGTTGATGGAGGTCGCGTTGTTGTCGAGGCTGAGGTCGGGGGAGTCGGGGATGATTTTGATGGACCAGGTGCTTTTGCCGACGCGGTCGGGGCGGGCGGAAAGGGTGAGCGAGGTGCGGTCTGAGGTGTTGGTGGGGGTGTTGGTGGGGGTGTTGGTGGTAGATCGGCTCTCCGAGCCGATTTCTTGGGGCGGGTGAAGAGTCGGGTCGGAGAGCCGACCTCCCTCGAGTCGGCGCTGGTCGAGGACCAGCCCGGTGGCGTCGTCGATGAGTTGGACGTTGGCGGCCATGGGGTCGGTGCCGCCGCTGCGCTGGATCTCGATGGTGACGGGAACGATGTCGTTGAGATAGGCCTTGCTGGGCGCGTCGGCTTGAGCGACAGAATAATCGCCGAGTGGCTCGGGGCTGCCCAACGGCACGGTGAAGACAGGGATTTGCTCGGCTTGGAGGCGGCGGAGGAGTGCGCGAGGGGGTTGGTCGGAGGATCGGCCGTCGCTGAGAAGGACGACGCCGCTGACGGGCTTGGCGGCGACTTGCTGGAGAGCTTGTTCGAGAGAGCGTCCCAGCGAGGTTCGGCGGCCTTCGGGCGTGCCGAGTTCGATGAGGGCGTCGGTGCTGGTCGGGCTGGTCGGGCTGGTTGGGGTGAGGCTGGTTGATTTCAGCGGGAACGCGCCAGCGTCGAATCCGAGCCAGAGAACGTTGTGATCGCGAGCGATCTGGTTGAGGGTTGGTTGAGATTGAAGCAAGGCGGCCCGGAGCTGCGATTCGCGGGTGACGCGAGGTGAGGTGGGTGTCGTGTTTGGGCCGGGCGCGTCGGCGATCAACATCGAGCGTGAGCGGTCGGCCATGACGATGACCCAGTCGCGTTCGGTGCGTTCGGTCTGTCGGACGAACTGCGGGCCTGCGGCGAGGAGGAGGATGGTGAGGATGGTGAGGGCGCGAAGCACGGCGAGGGCCGAGCGCCCGCCGCGGTGGCCCGAGAGGTGCCAGTAACTCCAGCCAGCGATAAGAGCGGCGAAGAGAACAGCGATGGCCCAAGCCCAGGGAGGGACGGCGGTGGCGAAGCCGAAGCGGATGGTGTCCGCGGCCGCGGAAGTGCTGGCCGAGAAGGGCTCGATGCCGAAAAGGTGCTGGAGCCAAGGGCTCATGCGGCGCGCTCCATGGACTTGGGGGCCTGCACGGCGTTGAGCGAGCGGTGGACGCTAGCGTGGCTGAAGATGCGAGCGAGGACGAGTTCGACGAGAGCGACGGCGGCGGCCGCGAGGAGGAGCGGGACGCTGATGGGCGGTCGCTGGTCGTCACCGAGGGGCAGTTTGGTTGGCTGACTGGCGGTGGTTCCCGAGGGCGAACCTGAGGGTGAACCGGGAGCCTCGTCGGGCGAGAGGAAGCTGAGGCGGTCTTCGCCAGCGATGGTGCCGAGCCAGCGAGTGAGCTGAGCGGTTGAGCGTGTTTCGGTTTTTCCGGCGGCGGGGTCGGCGTTGATGGCCAGCAGGCCGAGGGACGTGCCGCGCACGTCGAGGGCGCGCCAGAGGCCTGCGCGGCGGACGGGCGGGGCGAGCGTCGTGGCGGGGTTGACGGTGATGAGGTCGTCGGTGGGAGATGTTGCGGCTGAATTGGAGGAAGCAATCAAACGAAGTTCGCGCGTGCCGTCGGGGACGGGCGGGGCGGATCCGGCTGGGCCCGACCAGACGCCCAGAGACTTGCCGACGCCTTGGCGGACGAGTTCTTGCATCAGCGGGACCATGAGAGGCTTGGTGGGGAGATCAGTCCAGCGGAGGTCTGGCGCGACGGCCCAGAGGGCGACGAGCCCGCGGCCTGTGCGGGTGAGGGCGGTGATGTTTGATGAGGCGTTAGCGGTTGTTGAGTTGGCAGCGGGCCCGGGCGGGGAGATAACGAGGAGGGGCGGGCCGTCTTTGGAGCGGAGGATGGTTTCGCTGGCGTCGGCTTTGGTGCTGATGGAGAGGAGTTGGGTGAGGCGGACAGGTTTGAGGAGTTCAGGAAGTTCGCCGGCGAGGATGGCGAGGAGGTCTGCGGAGCCTGACGCGGGCTGGGTTGTTGATGAGGCGGCGGAGTTGGGCTCGGCGAGTTCGCCGCTGGTAGTGGGCTGAGGTTCGCGGGCGATCGTCCACTCGAGGCCGAGGGCGGCGATCATGGCGTCGGGCCAGAGGTGGACCTTGGCGTCGGCTGGCGGGAAGAAGACCAAGAAGCCGCCAGCGCGGGCGTAGTCACCGAGGCGTGCCCAGGCTTGGGGTTCGAGCGCGTCGGGCGAGGTGACGAGCAGGGCGTCGAGGCCAGCGAGGACACCAGGCTGAGCGACGGCGCGAGGATCGATGTCGATGAGTCGCAGACCGGTGGTGCCGGACTCGCGGCGTGCGTCGGGGCGGTCGGGCTGGAGCGCAAGTCGGAGCCAGTCGACGGGGCGGAAGGACGCGATGGTGGTGCCGGGCGATTGGCCGGGCGAGGTGAGGAGGCCGACCTGGATGGTGCGGCGTGTTTCGGTGGGGCGTCGGAAGGTGTTGTCGCCGGAGATCGCGTCGCGGTCAATGTCGGCGACGACGGCGAGGAGATTGGTTGAGTTCGCGAGTTGGTTGGGGACGGCGGCGGCGACGACAGCGAATGCTTCGGCCTGGCCGGGGATCCATCGGATTTGGGCTTTGGCGGGCGTGCCGAGGGTTGGGCCCGAGTCGATGCGGACGCTGACCTGTGTGATAGCGGCGGTGCCGACGCCGGGGCCGGAGCGGGTGAGAGAGACGCGGACGAGGTTGGTGGGTTGAGGATTGTCGGTTGGCGAGGGGCCGCTTTCGGAAGAGAGGAGGACG